>Ga0182743_1000518_pt1 | contig 47285 bp, 48 predicted proteins | sample eDN3rd30CKraftOP_FD_128522 | JGI IMG/M metagenome (GOLD analysis project Ga0182743, IMG submission 128522) | Enriched Organic Plus compost microbial communities from Emeryville, California, USA - eDNA 3rd pass 30_C Kraft OP (version 2) (version 2) ... | reverse complement strand
GCGGTTGGCGAAGTCCGCAGGCTTCCGCAGGAACCCCCAACAACACGCGGGAACCGGCGCGATCAGACAAGAAAAAACCCCAACCGAGAACGGTTGGGGTTTTGATATTGGTGGAGCCGGGGGAATTGAACCCCCGTTCTTTACTGTATTTATGCGGATTTTCAGGCACAGCGTGGCGTAATCGTGTCATTCTGGCCGAAACACTACGCTGACGCCGTACATTCACGACCACATTCTTTAGTCGCTGGATAGCCGCTCTCGCAAGGAATCCTCATGAACGAACCCCTCTCCGAGGTCATCCGCATCCGGGTGACTCCGTCGCATGCTGCGCGCCTGGGCGAAGCAGCAGCCCTGTCCGGGCTGTCGCTGTCCAACTATGTCCGTCGCCGCCTGGAGGCTGACGACACCCTGCAGGAGGAACTGACGCTGTTGCGCCAGATCGTGGCCGACCTGGGCCAGTTGCGGGATACGCGCATGGCTGCTGTCGAGACGGTTCACCTGGTGCGGGCCATGGCCAAGCCTGAACAAATAGCAATCGCCGAGAAACGCCTGATCGGGCCATCCTGACAAGGCCGACATCGGTGGCCCCATCATCTGCTCCCACTCCCTCCTTCCTCACTATACAAAGCAAGCTTGAGTCGATAAAATGTGTACACACAGATTCACAAATGATGTAGGAGGACTCCATCATGGAAGCGACCAAGGTAGGCATTAGGGAATTCCGGACGGACTTGGCTGAACTCATTTCATCAGGCAACCCCATCGCCGTCACCCGCCATGGGCAAACGGTCGGTTACTTCATCCCGACACGCAGCCAGGATGCTGCGGAGTTAGAAGCATTGAGGCAAGCCAGCGAGGCCCTGGAGACCATGCTGGCCGAGCACAAAGTGGCCGCCGACGACATCATCGCCGACTACAAAAAGGCACGCCGAAAAGGATCGCGATGATGCAGGCAAGAACGATTGTTCTGGACGCCAATATTCTGATTCGCGCGATCCTGGGCACACGGGTGCGCCAATTGATTCTGGATCACGCCACGGTCGCCCAATTCTTTGCTCCCGACGTGGCATACGCGGATGCAAGAACCTACCTGCCTGCACTGCTTCAAAAGCGCGGGATGCCAACGACTGGCCTATCCTGGCATGCGCCATGGCCCTGAACTGCCCAATATGGACTGAAGATGCTGATTTCTTCGGTACTGGCGTCGCAACCTGGACCAGCGACAGGGTTGCAATTTACCTGTCCTGACCCTCTCTTTCTGTCCTGACCCGCCTGTGGTCTGACCTCTTCCCTCTTTCCCCTTTCCCGGAGACATCCCCCATGCAAACCCTTCCCGCCCTGCGGGCTGGGGCGCTGGCGTTCGCCTACGCTCTGGCCCCTATCGCCCATGCAGCCGATACCACCGATTTGCTGACCGGCATCCCGCGCCTGGCCTGCGAAGCCACGCTGTGCCTGTCCTCCAGCTTGCGACCTGGCGAATGCAGTCCATCGCTGGAGCACTATTTCGGCATCAAGCGATTCAACCGCCGTGGTCTGGACTGGGACGCTACGGTTGCTGCCCGCCGGTCCTTTCTGGGCCAGTGCCCAGCCGCAGCTGATCCCGGCATGCCCGAACGGGTGGAGGCCATCTCGCACGGCGCGGGCAAATGTGATGCCGACTACCTGAACCGCAGCTATGCCGATACCGCCTACAAATGGCGCAAGCGCGGCTATCGCTACGATGCAGCGACCGGCAATCAGGAGCCCGTCTACGAGGTCCACACGCTGAAGACGGTGACGCTCACCCAGCTGCCAACCTGGTGCGTGGCCTACAACGATCACGACTGGACCTATGAGTTGTCTGTGCGCTATGTGGGCAGGCCCACGATGGGCGGGCGCTGGGTCAAGGCTGAAGACTACGAGGCCGCCCAGGCCCGCTGGGATGCCGACCACGGCGGCCAGTGGGCCCAGGGCTGGAACTTCTCGCTGTCTGACCCCAGACAGCGTGCGGGTCTCTGAGCGGAGGGCCCCATGCTTGCCAACCTGGCCGCCCTGGCTCTGGCCTGCGCCCCCAATATCCACCCGGTCACCCTGGAAGCCCTGACCCAGCATGAGTCCGGTGCGCGGCAGTACGCCATTGGCGTGAACCGCAAGGGCAAGGCCTTGCCGCAACAACCGCATGATCTGGAAGCGGCCAGCCAGGCCGCTGAACGCCTGATCACCGAAGGCATCGACTTCGACGCGGGCCTGGGCCAGATCAATGTACGCAACTGGGCTTGGCTGGGCCTCACCAGCACCACGGTCTTCGATCCCTGCCAGAATTTGGCGGCCGCCCAGACGGTGCTGTCCGATTGCTATGCCAGGGCGCTCAATGGTCATCGAGACCAGCAGCAAGCCCTGCGGGCGGCCCTGTCCTGCTACAACACGGGCAATTTTCACCGAGGCTTTGCCAATGGCTATGTGGGCAAGGTGCTGGCCCAGGCCGGCATCCGGGTACCGGCACTGAAACCCGTGAAGGCCCAGGATCAAATCCCTGATACCGATACGTCAGTTCCAGAGGAGGTGGCAGATTCCACCGATACATCAGCGGCCAGATCCCAAGGCACTCCAGACGGCTTCACTACAAATCCCGCTCCAGACGGATTCTCCAGTAAAGCCACCCTTTCCGCTCAATCCAACCCATAAGGTCGGATTGGCTCTTTTCACCGATTTTCCGAATCTACAGGGATCCTATAGAAAGCAAAGCGCCCACGTTTCTCCTGTACCAGTTGTCCGTCGTTTACCAAGAGGCCAATGACAGACCAAGTCAGGTAGTTCCTCTGTTTACCTTGAAAATCACTTTCCAGATGTAGGTCACGGGCAATTTCACTATTACCAATCCCATCGGGATGAGCTGCCACATGTTCAAGGATAGATTCTTTGAGCAGCTGAAGCCCTTCGGCAGCCTTATCAATCGCCATCATCAATTCCCGTCCCGTAAACGTTCCACATTGAATCCGTGAACTGTATCAAAAGACAGTCCCCAACAAACCAATATTTCCCCAGCGCACCACCGTGCCCTGGGGCAGGAGCCATACCATGCCGATACTGACCCGCATCAAGAACAAGACACTTCAAGGACGTTTCTCCCGCACCCTGGCGACACTCTGGATACTGGCGGCAGGCCATCAGAGGGCACTCGCCCAGTCCATGGGCGGCCTCTCACGAGCCCAGACGACGCTGCAAACCTTGAAGGACAATCTGGACGTGATCCTGCCGATTGCCGCCGTGATCATCGGCGTCATCATCTTCGTGCTGTATTCCGCTGAAGTCATGCGCAAGGACGACGCCATCCGCTGGGGCATCGGCGTGCTGCTCGCGGGCTCCGCTGCGGAACTGGTCGTGCTGCTCTGGAAGTAAGCCATGGCAGCGCACACCACCAGCACACGGTCAGGTCACCCCGATTCCACCGCCCAGACACCCGCTACCCACCAAAATCCCAACACCTACCCCGTGTTCAAGGGCCTGGGGCGCAAGGCGACCTTCATGGGCATTCCCACCACACTCATGCTCGGGGCATTCGTCTGCATCGCGGTCATCGCCATGACGGCGGGGCTCGCCTGGTGGGGGCTGCTCTTTGTGGTCATGCCCGCCCTGGCCATTGCCACCCGCGACGACGACAAGGCGCTCGATGTCCTGTGGCTGGAGCTCAAGACCCGGCGCACCAACCGTAACCAGCGCTTCTGGCGCGGATCCAGCTACGCGACCCAAGGCTATCACCGCGATAGGCCCTGGCGCCGCCTTATTCACCGAAGGAATCACCCATGACAGCAGCTGCAGCTCTCGCCGTCGATGAACGGCTGGTTTCCCGCTACCTGCCCTATTCCCATCATGTCACAGACCACATCATCGCCTGCGACAACCATGAATACCTGGCGGTCATCAAAGTGGCCGGACGGGCCCCAGACGCCTACGCCCAGCCGGAATTGAAAGCATGGATCGAAGCCCTGCACAATGTGCTGCGCGGCCTGCCCATGGGGTCGCTCGGCCTCTATTCGCACATCATCCGCAGGCGCGTGACGGAATACCCGGAGAGCACTTTTGCCCAGCCCTTTGCCGCCCAGTTCGATGCGGCCTATCGGGCCACCTTCGATACCTCGGGCCTCATGGTGAACGACCTGTACCTGACGGTTCTCATTCATCCGGTCGAAGACCCAGTGCTGGGTACCTTCGCCAGCCTGGAGAAGGCCAACTGGCAGCGCCTGGCACACTGGCAGGCCGAATCCATCGAGCGACTGACCAGCACCCTGCGGGCGCTCACAGCGGGCCTGTACCGCTACGATCCACAAATCCTCGGCATTGCGGACCGCAACGGCCTGGCCTTCAGCGAAACGGCTGAGTTCCTGGGCTTCCTGCTCTCAGGTACTCACCGGCCCGTGGCAATCAGCCGGGAGCGCCTGCGCGAGACCCTGCCCCATGCGCGGCCCATCTTCGGGCGGCACGGTGAGCTGGGTGAACTGCGCACTGTGGCCAGTTCGCGGATCTTTGGCATGATGGAACTGCGCGACTACCCAGAAACCACCAAACCCGGCCATTTGGACCGGCTACTGGGCCTGCCCCATGAATTTGTACTCACCCAGTCCTGGGGCAGCCACACGGGGGCCGCAGCCAAGAAGCTCGTGAAAAAGCACCACAAGCTGCTGGTCGATTCCGGCGACGATTCGGCGAGCCAAGTGGCGCAGCTCTCGGATGTGATGGATGACCTGACCTCGGCCCGTCTGGGGCTGGGCGATCACCACGCAACAATCCTCATCTACGGCGACACGGCCGAAGGCGTGCGCCAGGCGCTCGCCCAGACGGCCACGGCCCTGGCCGAAGACGCCGTGGGTTTTCGGCCACTGGACCGGGCTCTGGAAGCAGGGTTCTGGGCGCAGCTGCCGGGCAACTGGCACTGGCGGCCCCGGCCGGTGCCGGTCACCTCGCTCAACTTCCTGTGCTTTTCCAGCCTGCACAATCAACTGACTGGCAAGCCTGCAGGCAACCCCTGGGGACCAGCGGTCACGATGCTCAAGACTCAGACTGGATCGCCCTTTTTCTTCAATTTTCACGCCTCCACCGAAGATCTGGACGAGACCGGCAAGCGGCGGCCCGGCAACACCATGATCATCGGCATGACGGGCACCGGCAAAACCGTGCTGCAGGGGATGCTACTCACGCAAGCCCAGAAGTTTGGCGCGACTTGCGTGGTCTGGGACAAAGACCAGGGCATGCAGGTGCTCATCATGGCGCTGGGTGGGCGTTACTTCAACATCCGCCTGGGCGAAGCGACCGGCTGGAATCCATTTCAGATGGAGCCCACCAAGGGCAATGTTGCCTTCATGGTGCGCCTGGTCGTGTTCCTGGCCGAGCGCCGGGGCGAAGCAGTCAGCACCCGTCAGCGAGCCGACATCACCCTGGCCGTGCAGCAGCTGGTGACGCTCATCGACCAGCCAGCACGCACGCTTTCAACCCTGAACACGCTGCTTCCGAACCCCTATAGCGAAGACGAGGCGCACAGCACCATCCATGCGCGGCTTGCCCCCTGGTGCCAGGGCGGCGAATACGGCTGGGTGTTCGATAATCCCGGCGATCACCTGAATCTGGAAACTACGAGCGGCAAGCCTGCGATCTTTGGGTTCGACCTGACCGAACTGCTGGATGATGATGACGTGCGTGGAGCGGCCACCCTGTACCTGAAGCATCGGATCGATGCCCTGCACGACGGGCGGCGCATCATCAATCTGTACGACGAGTGCCAACACCCCTTGAAGGATGCGCATTTTCAGGAATCCATGCAAGACGCCAGCCGCACGATCCGCAAAAAGAACGGTGTGCTGGCCTTTGCCACCCAGGAGCCGGGGGCCATCACTGAAAACCCGGTAGGGCCGTCCCTGGTGCAACAGACCGCAACGCTCATCCTGTTGCCCAACCCCAAGGCCCGCGCCCGCGATTACATCGAGGGCTTCGGGCTCACACCTGCGGAATTCTCCCTGCTGCAAAGCCTGGGCGAAGCCAGCCGCAAATTCCTGGTCAAACAGGGCGCCAGCGTGACGGTCGCCCAGCTGGATCTGTCCGGCTGCGAAGACGAGCTGCTGGTGTTCTCCGGCAGCCCTGATATGGCCGAAATTGCAGAAGCCGCTGTAGCCCAGGTGGGGCCGGATCCCGCCGCTTGGTTGCCGGTGTACCTCGCTGCTGTCCGGCAAGCGCATCGGTAATCACCTGTTCTGCCTGCTGAGTCAGCTGGCCACCTTCACAAGGAAACCACACCATGAAGCATGAACCCCATGCTCAGGATCGGCTGCGTGCGGACGAATCGCGCCGCCAGGATCTGGAGCAGTCAAAACAGAATCACCACCCAGCACAAGATCACCAGCGCGACCCCGCCTTTTACGACCGCCTGGGCCTGACCAGCCCTGAATCGGAACCAGCCCCTCCCGAAGAACGCTTCCTGATTTCGATCTATGGCGAACGCTGGACACCTGAAGATCGGGAGGCAGGCCAATTCAGCGAAGGCACGGCCGAAATCGAACGCGAAGCGGTCGATGCCGACACGCTGCAGCGCATCGGCCAGGACTACGGCCTGGATCTGTCTTCTGCCTCCGATCCCCGCCACACGCCGTATCTCTGGTTTTCATCCAGCACCCCGCGCGAGGATCAGGAGTATTTCGAGCAAGGTGTACACAAGTATTACAGCCTGCATATCCACGAAGTGAATGGCCATCGGCCAGAACCGGCGGACATCCAGCGTGTAGCTGATTTGATCGGCGTGCGCTTCGATCACCCTCTGCAGCTGCAGGCACCGACGCATGAACAGGAGGGCCCCGACCTATGCCTGTGACCCCTGCAAACCTTGACCGGCCACCCACCGCCGACGAAGCCATGGGCATGGCCTGGTGGAACATCCTGAAACCATCGGAACGCGCGACCTGGCTTACAAAAGCTGGGCCCGCCTGCAGCGTGGCTGATGCCTGGGCCGCCTTCAAACGGCACCAGGCGACCCCCACCAACCCATCACCACAGGACACCCCATGAACCGACGACATTTCATTGCCGCTACCGGCGCCGCCCTGCTGACCCTCCTGGCCGGATGCAAGACGGAGCCGGATGGGGAGAAGTTCATCGGGTATTGGAAGTCGGACAGTAAATACGATCCCGATGTGATCCACATTGCCCGCAACGGCGACAGCTTCCTGTTCACGGTGGTCGCAAAAGGGCCGCTGGGTGGCGATTATCAGGCACACAAGCTGCCCGCCAAGCTAGATGGGTCAGACAACATCCTGATCGTGGGCGAGAAACGCATCGCCTATGACGAGAAAGCCGACATGATTGTCTCGGGCCAGATGAAGGCCCGCCGCGCCACCGAAGCCGAATATCAGGCTATCGCCAAACCAGCCACCACCCAGCCTTAACGCTAGCGCCTACGGGCGCATTCCCCGGAGATTTCCCATGACACGCTGCAAGCAATTCGCGGCGGGCATTGCCCTGTCTGCTGCTTTCATGAACCCCACCCACGCCAGTGGCATCCCCACTATCGACGCGGCCACCATCGCCCAGCTGCAGGAACAGCTGCTCACCGCCCGGGACCAGCTGAAGAACCTGACCGAACAGCTGGCCACCGCCAAAAGCCAGCTGGCTGCCTTCACCCAGTCCAGCGGCTATGGCGACGTCGTGGGCAACCCGGATATCCGCAATCAACTGCGTGCGGCCCTGCCCGCCAATGCTCAGGATCTGCTGGATCGCTCCGGTGGATCCAGCCTGGATAACGATGTCAGCCGGATCACTGATTCAGTGACCGCACCGGTAGACTTTCAAACCGACCGTGCCAAGCTGTCCCAACGCGCCCTGAATATCGAAGCAACCTCCAAGGCCATGAGCCAACGCGCCTACGATTCCATGACTCGACGCCTAGCCAATGTAGATGCCCTGCAAGACAAGATCAACCAGACCACCAACCCCAAGGAAATCGCGGAGCTCCAAGCCCGCATCCAGATCGAACAGGCCAATATCCAGGCCGAACAGGTCCGGATCCAGCTTGCCTCCCAGCAGCTGGAATCAGAACGCAACCTGCTGCAGGCCCGTGCCGAGCGAGTGTACGGAGGCTGGTTTGGTGACAGCGAGACTACCGGCGATGGTGCCGGGACGACTGAGTAAGGTCGCATCATGTCTGGCCTGACTCCCCCCATTACTCAGCCGACCGCACCCAGCGACATTGCCCAGTGGGTCATGACCCAGACCCAAAACACCCTGAGCGATGCCGTCACAGGCCCCATGCAAGCCCTGTTCGAAGCTCTGATGCCGGTCATCGTCGTAGGCCTCACACTGCAGTTCGTGGTCTACGCTTTTGCCCTGATGCACGGTCAGGGCGGCATGACCGTCACGGAGTTCTTTCGCAAGGCCATCATGGTTGCCATCATTTCGATCTTCTTCGGAGCCGGTGGCCTGTATCAGGCCGATATCGCCCAGGCCATGATCGCCTTACCGGACGATGTCACCCAGATTGCCCTGGGCACTGGCAGCGTGGCCGAGGAAGTGGACAAGCTGCAGACAGAGACCAGCAAGGCCTCCAACACCATGATCGGCAAAGGTGGCAACGGAGCCTGGTACAACGTGTTGCCATCCACCAAAGAAGTCTTGGTCAGCATCCTGGCCACGTTAGTACGCATCAATGCCGCCGTCGTGGGCAGCATCATCATGGTGATTGTCGTCGTCTGCAAGGTAGGCATGGCACTCGTCGTGGCCGCCGGGCCTATCTTCATTGCAGCCACCCTGTTTGAACCCACCAAACCCCTGTTCAATAGTTGGGTCTCGCAGGCTCTGAATTTCGTGTTCCTGGCGCTCCTGGCTGGACTCATTTTTGGCCTGCTGCTGCAGTTGAATATCCAGCTGATCCGCATGATCGTCGATCAAATCAATGGCGGTGCCAAGGATATCCTGGGTCTGTACGGTGCCCAACTCTTGGTCGGCATCGCCAGCCTCGTCGTCATGATCATGCTCCCCGGCCTGGCTGCTGGCCTGTCCAACGGCTTCGGCGCTCGCCTGGGCATCGGTGCAGCCGCCCACGGTGCCTTCTCGGTGCTGCGCCTGCGCAGCATGTTGCGCCCCCGCGCCAAGTAATCCATCTGCCGATGCTCTGATCGCCCCAGATCCAGGCCTCGGCCCCGCCCTTCTCTGATCCGCCTGCCGCGCCCCGGCAGGCCAGGAGCCCATTTCCCATGAAATCCCTCATCGCCGCCCTGGCACTCACGGGGCTGCTGGCTGGCTGCGCCTTTCACGCGCCCCAGCCGCCGCAGCCCGCCGATTCTCCCCGCGTGCCGGTGAACGCCACGCCACCCTCGTTTGACGGAGCCTGAGCCATGGCCGACACCCTCAAATCCGAAGACATCGCCGCCTACCTGGAGCGCTCCCGAGGCCTGGAGCGTGACCATCTGGGCGAACTCATCGCCAGCCGCAAACGGGCCTGGCAGGTGGCGGCCGGCGCGGGCATTCTGGCTCTGGTAGCCGTCGGTGCGGCGCTGGGCCTCACACCGCTGAAGCAGCCGCCCGAAATGTATGTGGTGCGGGTGAACGACGCCACGGGCAGCATCGAGCACGTCAGCCGTCTGGGTCAGCCGTTGGAGGACTACGGCCAGCGCATCGCCAAGTATTTCCTGAACAGCTATGTACTGAGCTGCGAAGGCTACAGCTGGCAGACCATTCAGGAGCAGTTCGATACCTGCGCCCTGCTGTCCTCGCCACCTATTCAGACGGCCTACGGCAAGCGCTTTGAAGGCCCGGAGGCGGTCACCACCCGCCTGGGCACCCAGGGCACGGTGGACGTGCAGGTGCATTCCATCACTCTGGGGGCCAACCAGGCCGCCATCGTGCGCTTTTCGAAGACCGAACGCGACGTGACCACGGGCGAGACCACCAAGGTGCGGCATCTCATCGCCACCATGGCCTACCAGTACGCCGATGTGCCGCTCACCGAAGCCGTGGCTCGACGCAATCCGCTGGGCTTTCAGGTGACACGCTATGACCTGGCGGCCGATCTCTCGCGTTGATGTCGAACCGCATCAGAAGGAAATCCCATGTTTGACCACCTCCCCAGTCGTCAGGCGCTGGCCCTGATGCTGAGCCTGGCGCTTGCAGGACCCGCCCTGGCCCTGGAAACCCCCAGATCCTCGCGCCTGGACCATCGCGTGCGATACGTGAATTACAACGCGGCCGACGTGATCCAGCTCGATGCCGTGATCGGTGTGGCCACCCACATCGTCCTGGCCCCCGATGAACGCTACGTCTATCACGTTTTTGGCGACAGCCAGGCCTACGCCTTCACCTACAAGGACAATCACCTGTTCTTCAAGCCCACGGCCGAGGACGCCAACACCAACCTCATCGTGGTGACCGACCAGCGCGATTACAGTTTTCGGCTGTCCTACAGCGATAGCCGCAGTGCCCCGGCCCTCTACAAGCTGGTCATCCGGTATCCAGACGTCGAAGCCCGCAAGCGCGACCAGGCTGCTCAGCAAGCCGCCATCGAGCGATCCCTGCAGGCGTCCCCCTCCCGCGTGAACTGGCTGGCCTACACCCGCAGTGGCGATGCCGCGATTGCCCCGATCCACGCCTGGGACGATGGCCGCCAGACTTGGCTGCAATTTGCCCCCGGTGCGGACATCCCAGCGGTCTATCGGGTCACACCCGACGGCCAGGAAGTCATCACCAATTTTCACATGGCTGACGACCGCACCCTGGTGCTGCACCGGACATCCGCCCTGTGGCACCTGCGCTTGGGTGATCTGGTGCTGGCCATCCATAACGAGACCTTTGGTGCAACGCCGCCACCGGCGCATACCGGGACGACATCGCCTGCCGTGCAGCGTCGGGTGAAGAAAGCTCCAGCAAGGAATATTCCATGAACGATGAACAGAATAGCGGGCCATTGAGCCCGCCGGCCACTACCCCTGACAAAGCGGGCCAACCGGACAATCCTGGCCGCGATCACCTGAAGCTGGAGCGCGAACCCCTGGACCTGGGCGATACCGGCCGCAGTGCCCCGCGCGGAGCCCGGGCCTTTCTGTGGCTCACCATCCTCGTGGCCGTCGCCGTGGCCGCAGGCGTGCTGCTCAAGGCCTGGGGACGCGATACCAAAGCGGCCAACAGCACCGGCCTGGAATCTGACCAAAGCGGCATCACCAACCGCCTGAAGGCTCCCAAGGTCGAACGCCCGGCCCCAGCGCCCAGGCCCGAGATACCTGCACCACCAGCAGAGCCGAACCGTTCCTACTATGTGCCCCCGCCAATGCCTGCCGCACCACCGCCCGTGGATGAAGTCGCCCAGCGTAGGCTGGCCAGCCCCCTGAATGCCGGTGCCGCCGATGGCGGCGCTGCAGCCAGCCACCCCGCTGGTCCCGGCGGGCCGCTTGCCGATGCTGGTCCCCTAGCCGACAAGCTGCGGCCGCTGGAGCTCGCCCCTTCTGTCGCAGGCCAACTGGGCGACCGCAATTTCCTGCTCACCCAGGGCACCATGATCGACTGCACGCTGCAGACCAAGCTCGTGAGCACCCAGGCCGGGCTCTTGACGTGTCTCGCTACGCACGACGTGATGAGCGCCAACGGCAAGGTGAAGCTCATCGACGTCGGAACCAAGTTCACGGGCTATCAGTCCGGCGGCATCGTGCAGGGCCAGGCCCGCGCCTTTGTCACCTGGAACCGGCTGGAGACGCCCGCTGGCGTGATCGTCAATCTGGGATCACCCGGCACCGGCCCCCTGGGCGAAGCGGGGCTGGATGGCCACATCGACAATCACTTCTGGCAGCGCTTTGGCAACGCCATCCTGCTGTCGCTCGTGGGCGACTTCGGCAGCTGGGCAGCCAACCAGGGGCAGTCCGGCAGCAACAACATCCGCTTTGACAACACCCGCGAAGGCGGCCAGGAGGTCGTCGCCAAGATCCTGGAAAAGTCGCTCGACATCCCTCCCACCCTCTACAAGAACCAGGGCACACGCATCGGCATCATGGTCGCGCGTGACCTGGACTTCAGCCAAGTCTATGACCTTGAACCCATCCCCTGAGCCGCTGCCCTTTGACCGGGCGATTGCGGTCAAGACCTTTCTGCGGCCATTGGCCGCCCACCTGGCCGATCCAGCCGTCACCGAGATCGCCATCGTGCGGGCGGGCGAACTGTACGCCCGCGTGCGCGGTGCCTGGCAGCAGCATGAGTGCGGGGCGCTGACCTACCCGCATCTGGAAGCCCTGGCCACGGCTCTCGCGGCCTACAACCACATGGCCAAGGGCCCCATCCTGTCGGTACTGCTGCCGGGTGGCGAACGCGGCCAGATCGTGCAGCCCCCAGCCTGCCTGGATGGGACGATGGCCATCAATATCCGCAAGCACACCCAGGCGGCCTTCACGCTCGATGAACTGCAGGCCCAAGGGGCTTTTGAAGCGGTGACGGACACGGCAGCGGCCTGCGCAGCCGGGGGTTTATCTGGAATCGACCAGGAACTGATGGCGCTCAAATTAGCAGGCGATATCCCCGCTTTCCTCCACACGGCCATTCAGGCACGCAAGAACCTGGTCGTGGCCGGGGCCACGGGGTCGGGCAAAACCACCTTTGCCCGCTCACTCATCGACCGGGTGCCCGTCGATGAAAGGCTCATCACCATCGAGGACGTGCATGAGCTCATCCTGCCCCGCCACCGCAACCGCATCCACTTGATGTACGGCGGTACGCGCGGGCGGGTCTCGGCCACTGACAGCCTCGCCGCCTGCATGCGCCTGTCCCCGGATCGGATTTTTCTGGCCGAGCTGCGCGGCCCCGAAACCTGGGATTACCTGGCGGCCTTGAACACTGGCCATCCAGGGTCGGTCACGACCACCCACGCCAACGGTGCAGCCGATACCTTCGACCGACTGGCCGTGCTCATCAAACAGTCGCCCACGGGTGGAAACTTGGACCTGGCCACCATCCAGGCATTCCTGCGCCAGACCGTGGACATCGTGCTGTATTTCGAGCGGTTCCGGTTGAAGGAACTGTGGTTCGAGCCGCGACGGCTTGGGCCTGGGTAAGCAGCCCGTCCCTTTCATCATCCACGGCCACGCAGCCCCGTCTGCTGGCCCCCCCCTGTACCCGTGTGAGGCACTGCACACGACCAGGCAGGCCTTATCCGGGCCTGTCTGGAGCTTTTTCATGCTGACCCACACCAGCCGCCTAACCCGATCCCCAGCTGCCGCAGCCAAGCGCCTTGAGGACGCCATGCGCTTTGCCCATCGTAAGGCAGCGGAAGCCAAAACCCATTCACCCACCGCAGGGCTGGATATCCGGCCATTCGTCGTGCCCGGTATTTCCGAAACCTCCCGTGCCATCCCCAACCATATCGCCCGCTCTGGCATCTTCGCGCCCATCCGGCGCGGGGCCAGCATCATGCACAAGGAAACCGTCTTTCTGTCCGCCCGTAACATCCAGATCACGGGCAGCGGCGAGCAGTTATCCGAAGACCATGCCGATATCTGGATGCACGCCATGTACCTGCAAGCCACCAGTCCGGCAGGTCAGCAGCCCATCGTGAACCGCGCGGATTTCCTGCGTGGGATCGGGCGCAATACCAGTGGGGCCAGCTACCAGTGGTTGCACGAAGGCATGAAGGATCTGGCCCGTTTTACCCTGTGCATCGAGGCCAGGCGGCCAGATGGATCGGCCAAATACAGCTTCGGCATGCATCCGGCCTGCCGGGTACTGCCCATGATGGGCGGCTTCGACTACGCAGACGGCGTCTATACGCTGGTCATCGACCCACGCTGGGCACAGATCTTCGGCAACCGGGAATATGCCCTGATTGACTGGGAGACGCGCCAGAAACTGCGCGGCAATCTCGCCCGCAGCCTGCAGCGACTAGTCGCCACCTCCGCCGACACGCAGCAGCGTTACAGCCTACAGTGGCTGAAGGATCGGGCGCATCACACCGGACACCTGAGAAATTTCCGTGCTGCCCTGCTCAAGGCCCTGGAAGAACTGACAGACCTGAACCTGATTGCCAGCCCCCAGATCGGACTGGAAAAAGGCCGGGAGGTGGCCAGCTGGGTCCGAAATAACGGCCGGTCAGCATCGTAATAACAAGGCGCTCAAGAGCCTGACACCAGGACCAAAAATCAACCGAAATCGGCCTGTGGATAAGCTATTCCAGCCATCGTAATAAGAAGGCGGGCGCATCGTAATAACAAGGCGCTTTATCGTAATAAGAAGGCGTTTTCGTCGTAATAAGAAGGCGGGCACAAGTGCTGAAACGCAGCATTCATGCGGGTTTTCAGCCGTCCAAATCATGCTCTACCTTTCTTCTACCTTATCTCTACCAGAAGCGGTCTGTGGATAAGTCCGTCTGCCGTCCAGCCTGATCACCTCATCCCCAGTCCATCTCAGCCTGCCACGCTGCGCAGCCGCTTTGGCGGCTGCATCGGTCAGCAAGGGATCGACACCTGCCCGCTCGGGCCACACCCCATCCATTCCCCCATCACCGCCCTGAACCCGCAGGGCCAAGGAGTTCTCATGTCCCAGAACCCACACGCAAATCTCGACACTCGAATGCTCGCCATTGCCCACCGGGCCGCCCGTGAAGGCATCGGCGCACTGAGCCTGGGCGAAGCGCTGACCGCCGCCCTGGTACTGGATCGCAGCGACTGGCTGCAGGAGCGCGGCTACAGCATCGCCGACGCCCTGGATCGCATCGGCGGCGACTGGGCCGCCCGCATCCCGACGGTCGCCCGGCAGTTCCAGATGGAGCTGGCCCAGGCTCGGCTGCGCTTCTCGTTCGAAATCGTGCCGCGCGAAGGCGACGGCGAAGGCTACCTGCTGCGCCTGCTCGATCACAACCAGGAAGTCGGCTGCGGGCACTTTCCCGCCCGAGGCCAGTCCGTGCGCTTTGCCGACGATCAATGCGCCTACGACGAAGCCCACGCCGCAGGCCTGGCCTGGCTGGACGGCAAGCAAGCCACCGTGCTGCCCGCCCTGCATCACTGACATCACCCCAAGGCATTTCATGACTGACAACCCGCTCAAACCCGATCCCATCGCCCGTTATCGTGCCGTGCTGGAAAGCCTGGATCCGCGCCTACGCCAGGCCGCGAAGTTGCGGGCCCTGTACCCGCTCATCGAGCCCCAGGTGGCTGCAGGCGTGCCACACGCAGCCATCATGGAGGATCTGGCCGCCGCAGGCCTACCGGTGCGGCACAACACCTACATCACCACACTGCGCCGCTGGCGCAGGGCCAAGCGGCTGGCCGCTGAAGAGGCAAGTCAGGCGGCCACCACACCGGCAGCCGAGCCCGATACGGCACACGCTGCCAAACCCACCCCGCCACCACTGGACGCCATCCAGGGGCGACCCAGCCGCATCCAGACCCCAGGGGATCTGCGCAAGATCCGCGATATGCGCATCGACCTCGATGCCCTGCGCCGCGAAGGCCTGGCGAACCGCACCAAGGCATCGCAAGACACCGAAACCCAACACGACAAGGAATGAAGCCATGAAAGTCGCAGTCCTGAACTACACCGGATCGGTCGGCAAGACCGTCGTCGCCTCGCACCTGCTCGCGCCCCGCATGAATGGCGCCCAGATCTTTGCCGTGGAGTCCACCAACGAAACCGGCGCAGACCTGGGCCTGGCAGTCGATCAGCTGCGCGGTGAACACTTCGGCAGGCTCTTTCGGGAGCTGCTGACCCGTGACGATGCCATCGTGGACGTGGGGGCCAGCAATATCGAGGATTTCCTGAACCACATGATGCGCTACGAAGGGGCCCACGAGGAAATGAGCTGCTTCGTACTGCCCGTCATCAACACCGGCAAGGCCCAGCGCGAAACCATCAAGACCGTGGCCGCCCTGGCCGAGCTGGGTGTGAATCCCGAACGCGTGCGCATCCTGTTCAACCGGGTGGAGTCCAGTGTCGAGGATGAGTTCCCCTCGATCCTGGCCTATGCCGCGAAGACTGGCGAAGTGCAGGCCAATCCCAAGGCTGCCATCTACGAAAACGAAGTCTTCGAGCTGCTGGCCGATCTGCGCACCACGCTGGCTGACGTGCTGGCCGACCAGACCGACTATCGGGCGCTCTTGAAGGCCGCCGACCGCAGCGACCATGCGCGGATCTCTCAGCTGAGCAATCGGCACGCCCTGCGCGCCCTGGCTCAGCCGGTGGATCGGCAGATGAATGCGGCCTTTGCGGCACTCTTTGCCTGATCCCGCCATGGACGCGCCCCAGACCCCAGGCCCGGCCCCGGGCCATGCCCGCACGAAGCTGGATCTGCTGTACCACGAGGTGCTGGGCGAAGTCGCCAGCCTTGTGGATCGGCTGGAGACGGTCAGCACAAGGCTGGATGCTGCCCAACAGCAAATCCAGACCGTGGCCGACAACCAGCAGGTTCTGCCCCAGCAACTGGCCCGGCATCTGGCGACCACCCTGGAAGCCACCGCCAAGCCCATCCACCAGCAGCATCAGCAGGCCATTCGGGCCATGCTGGACGCAACCGGCACCCGGCTGGATCACTTGGCCCAGGAGGCAACCCAGTGCGCCCGCATCACGCACCAGTCAGCCCGACGCATGGCGATCATCGCCGTGGTCATTGGCGGTGCCGCCGGTGTGCTGGGTGGGCTACTGGCAGGCCTGGCCCTGGGCCAGTGGCTGATCCCCTGATTCCACGAAGGCACCCATGTCTACCCTGATCTCCCCCATCACCCGGCGGCGCATTGCCGCCTTCTCCCTGGCGCTCTTTCCCATCGGAACCTGGATGGCGGCCGCTACCTACGGCAGCGGCATCGCCTGGCGCGACTGGAATCGCCAGATGGCCTGGCATTTCGTGAAGCGTACCCCCGGCTATCCCCTGCTCTACGGGGCGCTGGGCGTAGGCCTGGTGCTGGCCCTGGCCCTGATCCTCTTTGTCGGCCGCACCGCGAAAACTGAAGGTTTCGAGGGGGCCGCCTACAAGCGTTTCGTGCGTGGCACCCGGATGACCACGGCAAAGCACCTGGCAAAGCTCTGCACAGAACCCGGCAAGCAACAGATCGACGTCGCTGGCATCCCCATGCCCACGGCGAACGAAAATCTGCATCTGCTGGTCAGCGGTGCCACGGGGTCCGGCAAATCCGTGCTGCTGCGCAATATGGCAGCGTCTGTGCTCGCGCGATCCCGCAGCCATCGGCACCATCTGCCAGGCCAAACACCTATACGCAATGACCGCATGATCGTCATTGACCCCAATGGCGATCTGCTGAGTAAATTCTGGCAACCCGGCGACGTGATTCTGAACCCGTACGACGCCAGAACCCAGGGCTGGTCCTTCTTCAACGAAGTCCGTGCCGACTACGACTGGAAGCGCCTGGCGCATTCCCTGGTACCCATGAGCCAGGACAAGAACGCCGAAGAGTGGAATGATTTCGGGCGGCTGCTGCTGCGCGAAACGGCGAAGAAGCTGCACCAGCTGCAAGGCACCGAGGCCAGCATCATGGATCTGTTTCGCCTCTGCACCATCGAGGATCCGAAGGTGCTCAAGCAATTCCTGGACGGCACCCTGGCCGAATCCCTGTTTGTCGGCTCCAGTGAAGCCAGCAAGGCCTTGTCGTCGGCCCGGTTCGTGCTCTCGAACAAGTTGTCGGAACACACCAGCATGAAGCCCGGCCCCTTCTCTATCCGCGACTGGCTGGATCAGCCCAGCGGCAGAAACCTTTACATCAACTGGCGCGAAGACATGATGAGCTCCATGCGGCCGCTCGTATCTTCCTGGGCCGATGTCTTCATCACCTCGATTCTGTCCATGCCCGAAGGCACCGGCAGGCGCTGGTGGCTCTTCATCGACGAACTGGCGAGCCTGGAGGCCCTGCCGTCACTGGAAGCGGGACTCACCAAAGGCCGCAAGAATGGGCTGCGCATCGTTGCGGGCCTGCAAAGCACATCCCAGCTGGAACATCTGTACGGCAGGACGATGGCCACCACCATTCGGGCGAGTTTCCGCAACCTGGTCGTGCTGTGCGGATCCCGTACCGACCCGCAGACTGCCCGCGATATGAGCGAAAGCCTTGGCAAACACGAGGTCGAGCGGCCAAAATACAGCGTCAGCCGCAGTGTGGATCATCGGAATACGTCGGACAATATGGATCGGACGGTGGAAGACGTGGTGACGGCTGCGCAGATTCAGGCGCTGCCGGTGCTGGAAGGGTATGTGGCGTTGGCGGGGGATTTGCCTGTGGCTCGGGTGCGAATGTCGATTCAGCAGTTTGACGGGCTCGCTGCGTCATTCCAGGATGGAAAATGACTGCAATCGGCCAGCAGTGGGCGTCTAAGTTATTTCTCATGGCAGCCATCCGTGAGCGCATTTTTACTTTTAGTATGCCAAGCAGCCGTCTGTCCGTGCCATCATTGAAACCACTGATTAGTGGGTTCATTGAATAACTGTTAGGCTTTTCTCAAAGAGAGATTGATGAGCTACATAGCAAAGACATACAACGTGATGATCGCCTCGCCGGGAGATGTCGCGTCCGAAAGAGCTATCATTCGTGACGTCGTCTACGAGTGGAATGTGGTTCACTCAAGCTCTCGGAAGATCGTTCTACTTCCGATTGGATGGGAAACTCATTCATCGCCCGAAATGGGTGCATCTGCTCAGGCCATCATCAATAATCAAGTCCTAGAAAAATGTGATCTCCTCGTCGGAGTTTTCTGGACCAGAATTGGCACAGCAACTGATGGCTACCCAAGTGGCACGGTGGAAGAGATTGAGCGCCATATCGATACGGGAAAACCGACCATGCTGTACTTCTCTAGCCAGCCGGTCGCAATGGACACAGTTGACCTAGATCAGGTTGCAAAGTTGAAGAGATTTAAAGATTCATGCCGTAGCCAAGGCTTATATGAGAGCTACGACAGTCATGCTGATTTCAGAACGAAATTCTATCGCCATCTTCAGTTGAAACTGAATGAGCACCTCTTTTTCCTGGATAATATCAGCGAGATTGACAGCAATCCAGTCGAAGAATCAAAGACTAAGATTCCCAGAATATCTGCTGAAGCACGAATCTTACTCAAGGAAGCAAGCTTGGACGCTCATGGGCGCATCATGTATCTCCGATACATAGGCGGCACCAACATCCAAACAAACGGAAAGAATGTAATACCATCAGGCGAGCGGCGTGAGGTCGCAAAGTGGGAGCAAGCGCTGAATGAACTCGTCGCATCGGGTCTTATTGTTGAGCGCGGCCAGAAGGGAGAGTTTTTCGAACTCACAAACCTTGGCTATCAAATTGCAGAGATGATTGTGCTGTAAATCTAATAATTAGCACCACGTTTTATAAGCATACCGCTGAACCTGATGTCCAAGAGACGTAAATTTGCCGATCAATGGAAGCACAGAATGAATATAAGAAGTTTATCGATAACAGCCTTTTTATTGACATTTTTTTTGAGTCAATCTGCATTTGCTGGCGACAAAGAAGATATATCAAAGGCCATAAATGAAGGGAAATATGAAGAGGCTCTTCGAGAGTTGAAACCAGTTGCTGAGCAAGGCCATGCCTGGGCTCAAGATCTCCTTGGCCTGATGTACGCACAAGGTCAAGGTGTACCGCAAGACGATGCCCAGGCCAACAAGTGGTACAGAGCAGCCGCTAATCAAGGCTATGCTGAGGCTCAAAATCGTTTCGGATGGATGTATCTCTCAGGCCGTGGTGTGCCAAAAGATGAGGAAGAAGCCGTCAAGTGGATCCAGGCTGCAGCCGATCAAGGCAACGCTCATGCTCAATCGAGCCTCGGATTTATGTATGCGCAGGGCCTGGGTGTCTCGCAAAACTACAACGAGTCTATCAAGTGGTACCGCGCCGCAGCTGAGCAAGGAGACGCTGTCGCTCAATTTCACCTTGGCCTACTGTATGAAATAGGTAGAAATGGCGCTCAGAAGGACTACGCTGAAGCCCTCAAATGGTACAGTGCTGCGGCTGCGCAAGGTAAACAAGATGCTCGACTAAGAATTGGATTCATGTACGAGGCTGGCAGAGGTGTGCCGAAGGACTATGTCATAGCCTACGCTCTGTATAATCTATATTCTGCTAAAGATCTAAGTCACGGGGGCGATACTGCTTATTATCGTGAGAAAATTGCCAAAAAAATGTCGCCACAACAAATCGGTGCCGGGCAGAAGCTAAGCCGGGAAATGAATCGCCCAGGAAATTTTTTGAAGGCTCTGAACCAATACACTAAATAAAATTTGTGTATGAGAATTTGCGGCAAACACCAATTTACAGAAGCAACTATGGCACTGTCGTATACGAAACCCCATCTTGCGGAAAGATAACGCAAATTTCACCTATGTAGAGCCTTCACCATGTGTTCTTGATCCCCAGGAGTTCGACAGTAGCCTTCCTTTACATACCAGTCCAGCAGGTCACTCTGCTTAAAATTATCGTCTAATGTATAGGGCTTTAATCGAATAGAATTGCAGCCAAGCCGAAGGGCATATTCTTCCGCGTAGAATAATAGTGACCTTCCAACCCCTTGCCGGCGAAAGGGAGGAAGCACAAATATCTCGTATATGAAGCCCGGCATTCTATTGCTCCATTTTTCGTATGAAAGCAATCCTGCCTCCTCTCCATCTCGATATGCGACAAACTCTTTGGATCTTGCACAGTGCCCTCGTTCCGCTCGTTCCCGAAGGACCTTATTTTTTAAGTCAGCAAATTGCAAGATCTCTGAAATAATCAACATCAGTAGCGTCCGGTTAAATTGATGAGGGGGCCAGCAGCCATCCACAGTTCCTGTGGAAAACCCTGTGTAATCCCCCTGCCCTTCCTTCCAACAGCCAGCACTGGCGCGCCTTTCGCGCCCGCTGGCTGATCTTTTACCACCCCTCACTTCCCGGAGCACCCATGATCTCGCACAGCCAGATCTATCGGGCCCGTGCGGCTCTTGCCACCCACTATTACGCCGACCAGGCCGACGACTATTACAGCCGAGACGGCAGCGCCGCTGCCTGGCAAGGTAATGGTGCCCGGCGCTTGGGCGCTATCGGCACCATCGATTCCGCCCGGTTCAAAGCCATGCTGCAGGGTGATTTTGGCCATGGCATCACGGCCAGTCAATCCGTGCGCAAGGACGCCAAGGCCCGCGCTGCCCTGGATCTGACTTTCGGAGCCCCCAAAAGCGTCACGCTGCAGGCCCTCATCGGTGGCGACGAGCGCCTGATCCAGGCGAACGATGACGCGGTGGCCACGGCCCTGACTTACGTCGAGCAGCACTTGGCCATGGGTCGCAGAAAAGAAGGCGGCAAGTCGCGGGTGGAGCACACGGGCAACCTCATCATCGCCAAGTTTCGCCACGAAACGGCCCGGCCCACGGAAGACGCCGCACCGGACCCGCATCTGCACGTCCACGCGCTGCTGATGAATCTGACGCAGCGGGCCGATGGCCAGTGGGTGGCGCTGTCCAACGAGCAGATCTTCCAGCTGCTGCGGGTGACAGACTCCATCTACCAGGCAACGCTGGAGCGCAACGTCCGGGCGCTGGGCTATGCCGTGCGCCACGAGAAAAACCACATTGAGCTTGCCCACATCAGCCGGGAACAAATCGAATTCTTCAGCAAGCGCAGCGCGGGCATCACGGCAGAGCTCGCCGCACGCGGTACCAGCCGCGACCAGGCTCCGCACGCCTTGCGCCAGGGCATCACCCTCGCCCATCGGCAACAGAAGATTCAGGCCTACAGTCGGGCTGATCTGCAGCAGGAATGGCAGGCATCGGCCAAAGCCATTGGCATGCGGTTTGACCGGACAGGCCCGCAGGCGGCCATCCAGCCACAGCAGGAAACCAGGGACACCAGCAAGGCCTCTGATCTGGTCGCCCAGGCATCGCTGGACTGGGCAATCCAGCACCTGGCCGAGCGCGAATCCGTCATGTCGCTGGCCGATCTGCTGCAAAGTGCCGTGCGCCACGCGGGCGGTCATGCGGATGTCACCGCCATCCAGTCGGCCATCCAGGCGCGGGTACAGGCAGAGACACTGATCCAGGAAGCCCCACACTATCGCAGCACGCAGGACATGAAGGCAGCTCCCATGACCCGAGACGGCTGGGCGGCCGAAGTCGTGCGCCTGCGCGGCACTTCGCAGGACGCCGCTCTGCAGCTAGTCGATCAGGCCATCACCCAAGGACGGCTCTTGATGGAAAGCCCACGCTACGCCACACGCAAGGCCTATGAGGCCGAATCCCGCATCCTGGTGACTGAAGCCAGCGGCCGCCGTGCCTGGCAGGCCCCCATCGCCAGCACTGTGGCTGAATCCGGGCTGGATAAGCGCCTGACCCCAGGCCAGCGCGAAGCCGTGATGCTGATTGCCAGCGACACCGATCAGATCAGCGGCATCCAGGGCCTGGCCGGGACCGGCAAATCCTTTGCTCTGCAAAACGCCCAGGCCATCCTGCAGCTGCAGGGCCACAGCCTGGTGGCACTCGCCCCCTACGGCGACATGGTTCGCAATCTGCACAAGGATGGCGTACCCGCCAATACGGTGGCTTCGGTCCTGGCCGCCCGCGACAAGCGGCCCTTCACCAGCCAGCTGGGCCCACAGACCGTAGTGGTGATCGACGAGGCCGGGGTCGTGCCCGTGCGCCAGATGGATAAGCTCCTGGCGCTCATCCAGCCCACCGGCGCGAAGGTGGTGCTGCTGGGCGACACAGCCCAGACCAAGGCCATCGAGGCGGGCCGCGCCTTTGCCATGCTGCAGGAACACGGCATGAAGACCGTGCTCATGGGCGACATCCAGCGTCAGCGATCCGAACGGCTGCGCCAGGCCGTGCAATTGGCCGCCCGTGGTGAGGCCAGCCGCTCCCTGCCCTTACTGGATCGTGTGCTGACCATCCCGGATCAGTTCAGCATCGATGAACATGGCCACAAAACCCGCGACTGCTCGGCCCGATATAAGGCCATCGCCCAGGCCTATGTGGGACTGTCTGCCGATCAACAGGCCAGCACCATTGTCGTGACCGGCACCAATGCCTCGCGCCAGGCCATCAATGCCCGCATCCACGCCCTGCGCGGCCTGAAGGGCAAGGGCCAATGCTGCCAGCTGCTGGCCCGCCACGACACCACACGGGCCGAGCGCAGTGTCGCCCGGTATTACACCGTGGGCGATATCGTCGTGCCCGAACGCGATTACCAGTGCGGCTTGAAGCGCGGGGCACTGTACCGGGTGACTGGCATCCCCCGCCATGACCGCATCACGGTGCAGGCTGTGAACCCTGGCGCATCAAAACCTGAGCCCATCGAGCTCATCCCTCGCACCATGGGCAAGCTTTCGGTCTATCACCTGAACGAATCGGAACTGTCCGTGGGCGACCAGGTGCGCATCACGCGCAACGATGCCCAGCATGACCTGGTCAACGGCCAGCTGGCGAAGGTCGTCGCCATCGAGGCCAGCGCCGTCACCATCGAAACTGGCGACAAAAGCATCACCCTGCCGACTGACCGGCCGCTGCACCTGGACTATGCCTACACCACCACGGCGCACAGCGCTCAGGGTCTGACCTGCGACCGGGTGCTGTACAACGCGGAAAGCTTCAGCCGCACCACGGCCCAGGATACGTATTACGTCAGCATCTCGCGCGAGAGGCATGAGGTCGTAGTATTCACGGATGATGCGGACAAGCTGCCGGAACGGGTGGATCGGCTGAGGACCAAGGGGCTGGCGCATGACCTGGCCCCGGCGCAAGTCAAAAGCCCTACCCTGCACCCGCAGGAGCCTGAGGCAGCCCTGGGACAGCAGGCAGAACCTTCCATGGAAATCGGTTGACGCTTTTCTGTATTCAAATCGTCTGCCGGAGGCCTCCTGGATGGCCCTTAATCGCCTCCGAAGGATCCTTATCCCGTCCTGAAGCTGTAGCCGCTCTGGCTCCGTCGCGTATCTGGTTCGTATCCGTGGTGTATCCGGCAAGCCTCCAAAAGGAAATTTCTTGCCCTGGCCAGAATGTCTACGTGCCATTCGGCCACAGCCGTGGCCACTATTCCCGCCGCCGGATCAATGGCTTGCGCCATTCCAGTGCCCTATCTGTCCTACATCGCCAAAACCGATCCGCTTCGAGCAAGCCATTGATCCACAAAGCCTTTCCTCACCCCATCAGGGGTGCGTCATGTGTGGGACGTTTAAGGCCACAAATGAGCGCAGCGAATTTGGGGACTAAACGGCCCAGCCTGACCGGGAACCGGGCAGGCAGCGTCACAGCACAGGGCCCCAGGCGAAGCCTGGGAACGGGGCCAGACATCAGCATCAGACAGGCCACAGAATGCACAGGCGGATCCAGGATAGCCACCACCAGAGACAGCAGCCATAGCCCACAAAAGCCACCAGGCCAGAACGCAACAAGGCCCGGACAAGGCCGGGCCAGGGTGCCATGCAGGACCAGGCCGGGATCATCCGGCCGGGATCCTGCAAGCGCTCAAAACGGAATATCCGACTCCTCCAGTGCGGCGGATCCAGCCGCTGGGGCTGATGCGCATGTCGGAACCTGCCCACTACGCCCCTTCGCCCGGCCACCTGCGGCCGCCGCCTTCGCCTCACCCGCCTGGCCGTCATCCCGACCACCCAGCATCTGCATCTGGTCGGCGATGATCTCGGTGCTGTAGCGGTCGGTGCCGCTCTCCTTGTCCTGCCATTTGCGGGTTTTCAGCCGCCCTTCCACAAACACGGTGCGGCCCTTCTTCAGGTATTCGCCTGCGATCTCGGCCAGGCGGCCGTAGAACACGACGCGGTGCCATTCGGTTTCTTCGCGGCGCTCGCCGCTGGCCTTGTCGCGCCAGGTGCTGGTGGTGGCAATCGACACGTTGCAGACGGCAGCGCCGTCAGGCGTGTAGCGGATCTCCGGGTCCTTGCCCAGGTTGCCGATGAGGGTGGCGCGGTTCAATGATGCCATGGTGATTCTCCAATATTGAAAGTCTGGGGGTGATGCCCCAGGCCGGAACCCGGCCCAGGGCGGATAAGCTGGTCAAGCCTGGTTCAATTCGTCCAAGTGGCGGATCACATCCTTGGCGGCCCATTGAGCGTTGCCAGTCAGCTGGCGCACCCAGGCGCTGCGGGTCGGGCTCCAGCGAAAGCCGCAGCGTTTGAGCACGTCGCGGGTGTCCTTGGCCGGTTTGCCGTCAAACAGAAACATGGCGCGGTTTTCCTGCGGATCCTCGCGGTAGGTGTAGCCGTCGCCTGCCTGCTCGGTTTCGGTGCGCTCGGCCGCGTATTCCAGCTCCTTGATGCGGGCCATGATGCGGTGGATGTTGGCGTTGTTGTTCTGCAGCTGGTACGGCGCAAAACCGGTCCGACCGGCATAGTCGGGCGTCACCAGTTCGCGGGCGCGTTCTTCGTAGGTCAGGCCGGATTCCACCAGGGCGGCCACCTGTGCATCCGCTCCGGCCTTGGCATGGCGGCGCATGATGGCGTTGATAGCCTTCATGGTTTCCTGAATCGCCTGCAGGCTGGCGAGCTTCGCCTGCAATTTCTCGATGGCGGCCGGGTCGTCGCTGGAAATCCCGCCTTTGCCCACGGCTGCGGCCTTGTTGGCGTAGTACTCGGCCTTTTTCTGCAGCTCGAGGGACTGCTCAAAGCCTCGGCTGATCCGTTCCCGATACCGACGGTCGCGGCCTTCGGAATAGTGCCCCACCAGGATGGGCTGGCCCATGGGGATGGCATCGGCCATGCGGCTGGCCTGGGATGCGACCGCATCGGATTGAGTCTGCGCCTGCCCTGCGCGTGCTTCGTACCGGGCCTTGCGGGCTGCCTGCTTGGCTTCGTAGGTGTTCATGGTCTGATTCTCCAAAACAAGGGTTGAACTGCTTTTCAGCTGACCGGATCCGAAGATTCTTGAGCCGGAACGTCAATCCGCCGTGTGGGGTTGACGCTGGTTTTCCGGTCTTGCCGCCGTCTTCCGTGAGTTCCGTCGCCGTGCCGATCTGGACCACGCAGCGCCGAGCGAAAAGGGGCAGGCACGCAAGCCGCAGCCCGAAGCCGAAGGCGCAGGGACCGGGTGAGTACCTGGCGCAGCGCACCCCTTGCAGCGAGAAGCGAAAGTGGTATACGTCGGCGTTTCAGGCGGCGGAACTTACGGAAGACGGGATGACGGCCCGACCCAGGCGATGACCCCACACGGCAGCCGCGCGGCGAGTGCCCCCAGCCCCGCACCCTCGGGGCTCTGACTGGGCCATGGCCCGCATTCCAACCATCACCCTTGCCACCGGCACCAGATGACAAAGCCGACCGGGGCACCCTTGACCCGGTCGGCTTTGTCGTTTTTGGGGTTGCGCTGTTTCCCCGGCCCCTGGCGGGCGACCCCAGGCGCACGGCAGGGGCCGGCTGACTGCCTTGGCCCTCATGATCAGCCGATCATGCCATCTGCCTGCTGCCTACTGGCCAGCCAGGCGGCCAGGGCAGGACCGATCCCCGCCCTGCCCCTTGAGCCTTACAGCTGCCCGCGTTCGGCCAGCGATGTAGCCGCCGTTGCTGCCACAATGATGTGATCCAGTACCCGCACATCAATTAGGGCCAGCGCCTGCTTCAGCTGCCGGGTCAGGCTCAGATCCGCCGGGCTGGGTTCGGCAATCCCCGAGGGGTGGTTATGGGCCATAAAAAGCGAGGCTGCATTCAAGCGAAGCGCAGTTTTGACGATCTCGCGCGGGTAGATGCTGGCGTGGCTCAACGTCCCCATGGCCTGTTCGATGTAGCGAATCGGCTTCAGCTGCGAGTCCAGATACAGAAAGGCCGCGCATTCATGCCCCAGCCCAGCCAGCTTGGACTGGAAAAACTTGGCCACCTGTCCCGGATTCATCATGGTGTTGGCCGTCGAAATCAGGCTTTCAGCCGCCACCCGGCCAGCAGCCAGGATCTGGTCATCAGTCGCGGGCCGATAGCGCCCGCTGGGGCTGCGCACATACAGGGGGTGTGCGTCGTTCATGTTGTCGTAGCTCAGCGCGGCGGTGCTGTTTGTCTTCATGGGTGCTTTCTCCTTTCGGGGTTAACCGGCTACCGGGGCCGAAGATTCCGAGCCTTTCGTAGGTTTTGCGGTGTCCGCAGACCTACGCCTGGCCCGGAGTGCCACCGTTGCCGTGAGTTCGTCGCCTTGCCGCGCTGGATCACGAAGGGACGACCGGAAAGGGGCGGGCACGCAAGCCGCAGCCCGAAGGAGAACGAAGAGAGACGAAGGGACCGGGTGAGTACCCGGCAACGCGCACCCCTTGCAGCAAGGAGCGCAGTGATACAGTCGGCGTTTTAGGCGGCGAGATCAGGGCAATGGCTGCCTGCGCCGTGGAGATGGACTGCGGATACCGGCCGCGCGGCTGAGCGCTGCTACCGGACGGAGGACGGTCTGATATTTATAGTTGCGCCGGTATCTGTACGTTACAATGCAGGCTGATTATTTTGATGGACTGGAGGCGCTATGTTCAGATTGCACGGACCTTTGAATAAAACGCTTGCTGTTGTTGGACTGTCGCTGCTTCTGACCTCAGTAGCCACGGCAGCCAGCTGGTCTGTTTCTGTAGAGGACGACCTATTTTCAAAAACGGGAAAGAAAGCGATGCTCGGGACAAATGGCGAGCAAAGGCCATTAGTCTTCGACTGTGATTCTTCCGGGATCAGCTTTGCTCTCCTCGAAAAGTCAAGGCTCACTAATGACGAACGACGCTTCGAGCCCCGCCCGGCAAAGCTACTCATCAAGGTGGACGATGCCGAACCCTTCAATTTTTCGGCTTCAGTCAATAGGCGGAACGATTATTATTTCCAAATCCAAGTCGCAGGAACGCAGTACCCAACCGAGACTGCTGAGCTGCTTCACCAAATACAGGCTGCACAATCTAAAATTCTTGTAGGCGTAGAATTTCCGTCGGGTGATAAATATTCCGATTCCGTGGGGGTCTCAGGCTCAACTGCTGCGACTGGTAAATTCCTAAAGGCCTGCGGTATCCAATAAATGGGCAACCCACGAAAGCGGAGCCACCGATGGAAAGCTCAGATGACGAAACAAGCGACGGGGGCCGCCGTATTACAGCAACAGATCAGGACGGAAACGACATTGGCGCAGAAATCGAATGGCTGCGTGCGGCCACCCGATTGGACCAAATAGTACCGGGGCGATACAGCAACTTACTCCTATTAAACCTGTTTTGCGGCTGGAAATCTGGGTTCGTAGATCCCAGTAAAGTGACGCATGAGATCGAACTGCTCGAAGGGAGAGAAAAGGGCGGATTTAAACCACCAGTTCAAAATAAACACCCTCCTCTAAAAGGCCTTTGGCATAAGCACTATCCTAGGCAAGGTCTACGATCACTCTGCATAAACTTAGAACACGGATTAAATAAATACGGCATCCCGTTGCTTGAACAAAAAGCTGCTGGCATTAAAGCCGCAAGTGAAGCGCGATACCTGACAGCAGAGATCAAGCGCGATATTAATGAATTAATCGATGACGCGATTGATGGAAACCGTAACCGACTGAAGAAGCAACAGCAGTTGACCGGCGAATGGATACTCTTTGCGAAGCATGAAGGTAAAAACTATTACCTTGATATCGCAACTCACGATAAAAGCACCCATGACCACGTTCGTAAGAATATAGAGGCTATCTGCTACTCCGAATTTCCCTTTCTTCGGAATATCCTCGAAGAGGCATAGTGAAGGCACACATTGCTCCGCAAAATCCGCATCATTTTGATGACACAACCCCTCTAATCCGATAAACTAGCCAAATTTGTCCCACCCCGATCCGCTGCATGCCCCAGGACGATTTGGCCCACCTCTCGCTGTCGCAACAAGACCGCCTCAAACATCTTGAGCTGCGGTTACGCTTTCTGGGCGAAATCCAGCGTCCGGCGCTGATGCAGCGCTTTGGTATTGCCTCGGCTGCAGCCTCGCGCGATCTGGCGCTCTACAAAAGCCTGGCACCACAGAACATCGCCTACGATGACAAGGCCAAGCGCTACCTGCTGGGTCCTGCCTTCCATCCCTTGTTTGCTATCCCGGCTGACCAGATCCTCGGCTGGCTGGCCGAGCAACTGGGCGATACCAGCGCCCCGTCATCCGAATCACTGCTGCCCTGCGCGATGCCCGGGAGACTGGCTCTGCCCGACCCCGACATATTGGCCACTATCACGCGGGCGATTCACTTCCGACAGGCGTTGCACATTCGCTATCACGCCGTCACCAGCGGCCAGTCCACCCGCCAGATCGTGCCTTTCGCCCTGCTGGATACGGGTCTGCGTTGGCATGTGCGCGCCTTTGACCGCAAAAGCACACAGTTCCGAGACTTTGTCCTGACCCGCATCCAGCAGCCACAGGCTTGCCCAGACCATCCCCCAAAACCAAACGAAGCGGCTGATCAGGACATCCAGTGGAACCGCCTGGTCGAGCTGGACCTGATCCCGCATCCGGATCAACCACACCCCCAGATCACCGCCATGGATTACGGCATGGCCGATGGCGTCCTGCGCCTGAAATTACGCGCCGCCATCGCGGGCTACGCCCTGCGCAAATACAGCGTGGATTGCTCGCCCGATCATCGTCTGCACGGGCCCGAATACCGCCTGTGGCTGAGAGACTCTTTGGCGCTCTACGGGGTAGACAACGCCAAGGTGGCCCCTGGCTACCAGGCCCCTAAAAGCTCAAATTTTGCGGTAGAAAAATGATGTCCACCACTACCGCCACGACCCGCGAAACTCTGCTCACCCAACTGGGCTTTCGCTTTGGCATCAATGGCCCGCACGCAGCTCGCACCATGATGCTGGATGATCTGCAACGCCTGCTGGCGCACACCAGCCCCCAGGCCACGCGGGCAGACTACGCCCAGGCCATCCTGTCGGATAACCTGCTGGGCAAGGCCAGCAAGAAAGCGCGCGACCTGTCCCTGCGCCACCTCAGCACGCTGTACAGCCTGGACCTGGCCAACCCGTTATTCAGGCAGTTGCGCCGCCTATGGGCAGCCAGCGAATCCGCCCAGCCGCTGCTGGCTCTGGCCGTCGCGCTGGCCCGCGACCCGTTGCTGCGCGACACCCAGGCCTTCATCTTGGCCCAGCCCGTTGGTGCCACTGTGCCCCGCACGGCACTGGAAACCCATCTGGCCGCCTTGCACCCAGACCGCTTCAGCCCGGCGTCTTTAAAATCCTTTGCCCAAAATACGGCGGGCACCTGGACAGCGGCCGGTTTATTGCAGGGCCGTCAACGCAAGATCCGCAGCCAAGCCAAGCTGACGCCCGAAGCCCTCACCCTCTGGCTGTTTCTGGCTTATCTGGAAGGCCGCAGCGGCCCGCGCCTGTTTACCTCTGACTGGATGGCCTGCCTGCAAGCCCCCGTGGCAGAACTGGAAGCCCTGACACAGGCCGCCGCCAACCGGGGGCTGCTGCGCTTCATGCATGCCGGTGGGGTGCAGGAAATCCGTTTTCCCGATGCGCTGACCCCCGAAGAAGAACAGATCCGCCTGGAGATCGCCCATGTCCTCTAAGTTGTCCAAACTGGCCACCGCCTGGCGCGAGCACCTGACGGTTCCCTGGCAGGCGGGCTTGGCCGCCATCCAGCGCGTCATCTTTGCGGTCTACGACAAGACCGATGAGCTGCGCCTGCGTGCCAACCTGGGCGAATTCGAGCTAGCCACCACCCAAGCAGGCAAATCCTGGCTGCTGCTGGATATCACCGACGCCTTCCCTCAATGGATGGCGGCCCAGGAATACCGCGACGCCTATTTTGAATCCCCCGAAGACCTGGCGGGCTACCAGGCGGGGGAACTGACTGAATTCGTGGCGGATCTCAGCGCCCAGCTGAAAGCCCGCATCCAGGCCGAGGCCAATGAGAACACGGTAGTGGCCCTGCTGGGGGTAGGCACCCTGTTTGGCCTGGCACGGGTTTCCAGCCTAGTCGAAGACATCAAGGACGCCATCCCCGGACGCCTGTTGGTGTTCTTTCCGGGCGAACACCACCCCGACACCCACAGCTACCGCCTGCTGGACGCACGCGATGGCTGGAACTATCTGGCCGTGCCCCTGGTGGCCTAGGCCTGACGTGCTGCGCAAGAACGGAACCTATTATGCTGAATAAAGACATTTACCAGAAAGCACCGCAGGACACCCATCTGGCCAACCATGGCGTGGCCGAGGTCTCTGAAGACCATTCCGCCGCCTCGCAGGCGATTTTGCGCTACGAGCTGGAGTCCTTTGTCTGCGATGGCCAATACGCCAAAGGCCTCACCGATATTCTGGAGCAGTTCCTGCGCAACTTGGGCAATGGTGCCGAACAGCCCGGCATCTGGATCTCCGGCTTCTACGGCAGCGGAAAATCACACCTGGCCAAGATGCTGCGCACCCTGTGGACCGACCATACCTTCGCGGACGGAGCCACCGCCCGCAGCCTGGCCACGCTGCCCGACAGCGTGCGCGATGCGCTCAAGGAACTGAGCACCCAAGGCAAGCGCCTGGGCGGTCTGCACGCTGCAGCCGGCAAACTGGGGGCCGGTGCCGGCGACCGCGTGCGTATGGCCTTGCTGGGCATCGTCTTCAAATCCAAGGGCCTGCCCGAAGCCTACAACCAAGCGCAATTCATCCTGTGGCTGCAACAAGAAGGCATTCTGGACGCGGTGCAAACCAGCCTGCAGGCCTCAGGCCGCAGCCTGGATCAGGAACTGCCCCACCTGTACGTCTCTGGCCACCTGGCCAAAGCCCTGCTGGCTGCACGCCCTGGCCTGGCGGCCAGCGAGGCCGATGTACGCAAGCTCATCAAAGAACAGTTCCCGCAGCGCACCGATGTCACCAGCGATGAGATGACGCAGGCCATCGAACGGGCGCTGACGCCTCCCGAAGGCCAGTTTCCGCTGACGCTGATCGTACTGGACGAAGTACAGCAATACGTGGGTACCGATGCCGAGCGCGCCTTCCAGGTGCAGGAAATCACCGAAACCCTGAACAAGCACTTCAAGGGCAAGCTGCTGTTTGTGGCCACCGGCCAGTCGGCGCTCTCGGGCATGCCCAACCTGCAGCGCCTGATGGGGCGCTTTCCCGTGCCGATCCAGCTAGGCGACTGGGACGTAGAAAACGTCACGCGCCAGATCATTCTGGCTAAGAAGCCCACCGCCCAGCCCCAGGTCGAAGCCGTCTGGCGCGACAACCTGGGGGAAATCTCGCGCCACCTGCGCGGCACCAAGCTGGAACACGTCACCGCCGACGAAGCCGTGATGACCTCGGACTACCCGCTGCTACCGGTGCGCCGCCGCTTCTGGGAACGGGTACTGCGCTCGATCGACGCCACGGGCACGGTTTCGCAGCTGCGCAGCCAGTTGCGGGTGGTGCACGAGGCCGTGCTGGCCACGGCCGATGCGCCCCTGGGCCACGTCGTCGCAGGCGATTTTCTGTACGATCAAATCGCCAACAACCTGGTCTCTACCGCTCAGCTACCTCGCGAAATTTATGACCACGTTCAGAAACTGGCCGCTGGCGACAAAACCGCACAAGCCAAGGCTCAACTGCTCAAGCTCATTTACCTGATCAATAAGCTGCCCGCCGACACGGCGCTGGAAATCGGCCTGAAGGCCACCCAGGACACCTTAGCTGATCTGCTGATCACCGATCTGGCCCAAGGATCGACATCTTTGCGTCAGGCCCTGCCCGCCCTGCTGGAATCCCTGCAGACCGAAGACCGCTTGATCATGGCCCTATCGGGCAGCCACGGTACGGAATACCGCCTGCAGACCCGCGAATCCAGCGCCTGGTATGACACTTACCGCGCCCAGGAAACCGAGCTGAAGGCCGCGCCCCAGCGGCTGGAACAAAAGCGTGCCGAACTGCTGAAGACCCGCCTGGCCGAGGTCCTGAAGAAAGTTCGAGTGGTGCAAGGCAAAGACAGCGTCGAGCGCCGACTGAGCCCCACCTACGACGAAGCCCTGCCGCGCGATCACGCCCAGCAGCTCTACCTGTGGATTCAGGACGGCTGGCAGACCGAGGAAAAATCCGTGCTGGCCGAGGCCCGCCGCCAGGATGCCACCGACCCCAGCCTGTTTGTCTACCTGCCCGCCCAAAACAAGACAGAACTGTCCAACACCATCGTGGCCCTGGAAGCCGCCCGCGCCACCCTGCAGAAAAAAGGCAGCCCGTCTACCGAAGAAGGGCGTGACGCCCAGCGTTCGATGGAAAGCCGCCTGCACACCGCAGAAAGGGATCTGGCTGCGCTCCTGGATCAGCTGCTGGCCGGGGCGCGCGTTTTCCAGGCGGGTGGCGAAGAAGTCACCGAAGGCAGTGACCTGGCCGAACGCATCAACCGCGCGGCCAAAGCCTCCGCCATCCGCTTGTACAGTCAGTTCGACGCAGCAGACAACGCTCACTGGAGCCGTGTGCTGGACGAGGCCCGCAAAGGCAATCTGGAAGCGCTCAAAGCGGTAGGCCATACTCAGGACGCCGACCAGCATCCAGTCTGCCAAAAAATTCTGGCTTTTATCGGCGCGGGCAAACGCGGGGCCGACATCCGCGACCAGTTCGATGCGCCCCCCTATGGCTGGCCGCGTGACGCCATCGACGGCGCGCTGTATGCGCTGCTGACCACTGGCCACCTGAGGGCCACCGATGCCGCCGCACGGCCCGTAGACGCCAAAAGCCTGGATCGCGCCAAGCTGACCCAGGCCAGCTTTCAGCGTGAAAGCATCACCATCACCCCGCCACAGCTGATCAAGATCCGCAAGCTGTTCACGACGGTAGGCATCGCCTGCCAGCCCAAGGAAGAGGCCCAGAAAGTACCCGCCTTGCTGGCCAGACTGCGCGAGCAAGCCGCCCAGGCGGGTGGCCCTGCCCCCGCCCCGCAGGCCCCGGCGCTGGACGAGATCGACGCCATCGAAGCGCAAAGCGGTAACGCCCAGCTATTGGCGCTTTATACCCAGCAAGAAGCCCTGGCGGCCCAATCCCAGACCTGGACGCAAACCGCACAGACCATCGCCAAACGGCTACCCGCCTGGCGGCAATTGACCGGGCTGCTGGACCATGCCCGCACCCTGGGCCCGTCCACCGAGCTGCTGAACGAAATGCAGGCCATCACCGCGCAGCGCAGCCTGCTGGCCGACCCCGACCCGGTACGCCCCCTGCTGGATCAAACCGTGCAGCTGCTGCGCCAGGCGCTGGGCAGCAAGCTGCAAGACTACCAGCACAGCTTTGAACAACAACACACCCTGCTGCAGCAAGACGCCGATTGGCAAAAACTGAACGACGCCCAGCGTGATGACCTCATCGCCCAGCATCACCTGCAAGCCCCCGTCTTACCCGCTATCGCCACGCCCGAGCAGCTGCAAGACGCCCTGGAAGACTGCAGCCTGGAACACTGGGCCACCAAAATCCAGGCCCTGCCCAGCCGCTTCGAGGCCGCCCGCCAGGCGGCTGTCGCCCTGCTGAAACCCAACGTCATCCACGTCCCCCTGCCCCGGCGCACCCTCAACGATGTCACCGAACTGAAAACCTGGTTGACCGAGGTCGAAGCCCTGCTCAGCGAAAAGATCCAACAAGGACCGGTGGCCCTATGAGCACCCAACACACGCCCCTCTCCAAACCCCTGCGCACGCAGCTGGAAAACACCATCAAGGCAGCGCGCGACGAGGCCGAGCACGGTGCCCAGGCGGCCCTGAACCAACTGGCGGTGGGCGAGGCCCGCGCGCCGGACTATCTGAAGGATGAACAACGCGCCTTGCGCCGTCGGCTGCGCGCCCACGGCCGGGCGTTGGGGGACCTCAAGGCCGACGACGACAGCCAGGATACCCAGCACCTGGTCTGGGAAATCGCCTACCAGCACTGGCACCGCATGCTGTTTGCCCGCTTTCTGGCCGAAAACGGCCTGCTAATGTGGGAACCGGGCGCAGCCGTGACGCTGGACGATTGCGAAGCCCTGGTGCAGGAAAGCGACCCGGACATGAACCTGGGGGCCAAGAGCCGCTGGGAACTGGCCGGTATCCTGGCAGCCCGTATGCTGCCGCAGGTGTTCAAACCGCAAAGCCCGGTCTTTGCGCTGGCCCTGGCCCCGGAGCACCAGCGTGCCCTGGAACAGCGCCTGGCCAGTCTGCCCGCCGGGGTTTTTGCCGCCAGCGACAGTCTGGGCTGGGTGTATCAGTTTTGGCAGGCCAAGCGCAAGGATGCCGTCAATGCGTCCGAAGTCAAAATCGGGGCCGACGAGCTGCCCGCCGTCACGCAGCTGTTCACCGAACCCTATATGGTGGACTTCCTGCTGCACAATTCCCTGGGGGCCTGGTGGGTGACGCGCCACCCCGAGACCCCCTGCCCCGTGCCACTGCCTTATCTGCGCACGCTGGACGACGGCACACCCGCCGCCGGGCGCTTTGCAGGCTGGCCGGATACTTTAAAAGATTTCAGGCTGCTGGACCCCTGCTGCGGCTCGGGCCACTTTCTGGTGGCCGCCTTTTTGATGCTGGTGCCCATGCGCATGGCAGCCGAGGGCCTGAGCGCCCTGGACGCCGTGGACACCGTCCTGGCCGACAACCTGCACGGTCTGGAGATCGACCCGCGCTGCGTGGAGATCGCCGTCTTTGCCCTGGCGCTGGAAGCCTGGCGTTACCCCGACGAAGGCGGCGACCCGTTGGGAGTGCGCGCCGACATGCCGGCGCCACAGATTGCCTGCTGCGGCCTGGACGTGGCCGCCAGCGCCGACGACTGGGCGGCCTTGGTGCCGGATACCACCGACCAGATCACCTACCTGCGTCAGGAACTACGCCTGCTGCACGGGGCCTTTGCCCAAGCCCCGCTGCTGGGCAGTCTGCTGAACCCGGCGCGCGCCTTGCGCAATGACCTGGCCAGCCCCAGCTTCGATACTCTGCGGGATCTGCTAGACCAAGCCCTGGCCAGCGAAGCCCAGGGCTACGACACCCCGCTTGCGGCCACCGACGCACAATGGGACGTAGCGCTGAGCGCCCAGGGCCTGCTGGACGCCGCCCGCCTGCTGGAAAACCGCTACCACCTGGTCGTCACCAACGTGCCCTACCTGTCGCGCGGCAAACAAAACGAAGCCCTGCGCCAGTTTTGCGCCACGCATTATGCCGACGCCAAAAACGACCTGGCCAATGTATTTCTGGAACGCTGCCTGGAGCTGCTGCTGCCCCCGCTGCCCTCCGACACAGGGTCAGTCATCGGCCAGGGCGTGGTGCAGATCGTGATGCCGCAGAATTGGCTGTTTCTGACCAGCTACAAGAAGCAGCGCGAATCGTTGCTGCGACGGGTGCAGTTCAATACTGTAGTGCTCTTGGGGCCAAAAGGGTTTCAAACACCAATGTGGGACTTCAACGTTCAGCTGCTGACCCAGACCCTGGCCCCGGCTACAGAGGATTTTCAGCTCTGCGGCCTGGACGCCAGTGCGCCCAAATCCGCCCAGGAAAAAGCGGCGCTGCTGCGCGATGCAGAGCTGGTGAGCGTGGGGCAGATGGGGCAGTTGGGGAATCCGGATGCACGGATTGCGTTTGAAGAATCCGAAGATTTGCCATTGCTGAATCAAGTCGCAGAGGGGCTTGTCGGATTGCAGACAAGCGACGATCCCATGTTTATACAAGGGATATGGGAGCACCCAATCATCAATGCCGAAATCTGGGAATTACTTCAAGGCACACCAGAGCAGCTAAAACCCGATGCGGGAATGTCGTGGCTGGTGCGCTGGGAAAACGGCAATGGGCTCCTTTTATCATTACCCACGGCCTACCCCACAAAAGGATTAAAAGCCCTAGGAAAAAGAGGAATTGCCATCCACCGGATGCGCATCCTCTTTCCCTACCATTTCGCCGGCACACGCTTTCACCAAAACGTAGCTGTCATCGTCCCCCACGACCCCGCCCACCTCCCCGCGATCTGGTGCTACTGCTCCTCCCCCGAATACAACGAAGCCGTCCGCCGTATCGACCAAAAACTGAACGTCACCAACGCCACCTTGGTCAAAGTCCCCTTCGACCTCGCCCACTGGCAACAAGTCGCCGCCGAACGCTATCCCCACGGTCTGCCAAAACCCTATTCCGACGACCCGACCCAGTGGCTGTTCCACGGCCACCCGCAGCCGTCCACCGACCCGCTGCAAGTCGCGGTAGCCCGCCTGCTGGGCTATCGCTGGCCCGCCGAATCCGACACCGAGATGGAACTGTCCGACGAGGCGCACGCCTGGATCGCCCGTTGCCCGGCCCTGGACGCCCACACGGATGACGACGGCATCGTCTGCCTGCCCTCGGTGCGTGGCGAACTGCCCGCGCACGAGCGCCTGCTGAAACTTTTGATCGCCGCCTGGGAAACCGTGGAACCCAGCAGCTGGAAGCCCGCCATCCTGGACCGCCTGCTGGCCGATGCAGAGTGCGCAGGCAAAGATCTGGACATCTGGCTGCGCGATAAGTTCTTCGAACAGCACGCCAAGCGCTTTCACCACCGTCCATTCATCTGGCACGTTTGGGACGGCCTGAAAGACGGCTTTTCCGCTCTGGTCAATTACCACCGACTGGATCAGCGCACGCTGGAGCGCCTGATCCACACCTACCTGGGCGACTGGATTCGCCAGCAGGAAGACGGCAAGCGCCACGGAGTGGACGGTGCCGACACCCGCCTGGCGGCTGCGCACGACCTGAAGCAGCGCCTGGAAAATATCCTGGCGGGCGAAGCTCCTTACGATATTTTTGTGCGCTGGAAGCCTCTGGCCGAGCAGCCCATCGGCTGGCAGCCTGACCTGAACGATGGCGTGCGCCTGAATATCCGCCCTTTCATGACCGCCGAGGTACTGCGCCACAATAAAAAACCCAAGCTGAACATCACTTGGCAAAAGGATCGCGGCAAAGACGTGGAAAGCGCCCCTTGGTATCCCGTCTTCAAGGGCGACCGCATCAACGATTATCATCTGACTTTGGATGAGAAACGGGCCGCCCAAAGGAAAACCGCATGAGAATCCAGCGCCTCTTCCTGAAGAATTTTCGCGGCGTCAGCGAAATGGAAGTCGATTTCACTGAGCGCACCACAGCCTTTGCGGGCGTGAACGGGGTCGGTAAATCCACGGTGCTCGACGCCTTGGCCATTGCCTTATCGCAACTGACCTGGCGCGTCAGTGGCAATGCACAAAAAGCACGCACGATCAGCCGCAGCGATATTCAGACGGGGGCTGAATTCGCCCGCATCGAAGTCACAGTCGAAGGCATCAGCCAGCAACCCGTTACCTGGGGCATCACGACCAACCGGGTCAAAGATCGCCTGGATGACACATTGCGCAAAAGCGACCTGGAGGCACTGAACAGCGTCGCCAGGCAGATGGCAGACGCCTGGCAAGCCGATGGGCTGCTGACACACCATTCATTGCCTCTGGCGGTTTTCTATGATGTCAATCGCGCGGTGCTCGACGTCCCCATGCGGGTGCGAGAGAAACTGCAAAATACCTTCCAGGAAGCCTACCGCGATGCCCTGAGCCACGGCGGCGCCGATTTCAAGCGTTTTTTCATCTGGTTCCGCAATCTGGAAGATGCTGAAAATGAAACCCGAATAGACCAGCCACAATATCGCGACCCAAAATTGGCCGCTGCCCGCAGTGCCATCGAAGCCTTCACGGGCTTTACCGACCTGCGAATTCGCCGCAAACCCAAACTGCGCATGACGCTACGCAAAGAGGGGCAGGAATTCGACGTGCAGCAACTCTCGGATGGCGAGCGCAATATGCTGGCTCTGATGGGCGATATGGCCCGTCGTCTGAGCATCCTGAACCCAAAGCAGCAAAAGTCCAACGAGGGTACAGGCGTGGTGCTGATCGACGAAATCGATCTGCATCTGCACCCCAGGTGGCAGCGCGAGGTGGTGGGTAAGCTGGAAGCCGTCTTTCCCAATTGCCAGTTCATTCTGTCTACCCACTCCCCCCAGGTGCTGGGTGAATTGAAGCCGGAATCCATCCGCTTACTGCGCGATGGCAGACTGATTGGCCGCCCGGATCGCGCCCTGGGACTGGATAGCGGCGAAGTGCTGGAAGAGTTGATGGAAAGCTCGGCCCGCAATACCGAGATCGAGGAAGACATCCAGGCGATCCGCCGCCTGATCGACGCAGACCAGATCCACCAGGCTCAGACCGCACTGGACTCTCTGGTCGCCAAAACAGGGGACATCCCCCAGACGTTAGAACTAGGTGCCGCCATCCAAAGCCTGAAATGGCTGGAGGACGACGCCTCATGAGACACATCCGCAAGCATGGTGCGCCTCGTGAGCTGATCCAATGGAAAGCAGACAATCAGAACAGCCCACAAAACCTGGTCTACAACGGCGGGGGATTTCCCGCCGAAGCAATACGACAGTCGCTGCTGGCCGAGCAAGGACATCTCTGCGCCTACACCTTGCGTCGCTTGAAGACCGCTACCGAATGCCACAAGGGCGGCCACAGCACGAGCCATTCCTGCCATATTGAACACATCTGGCCCCAAAGCCGATATCCCGAACAGGACATTGATTACCAGAACATGGTGGCCTGCTATCCACCCAGCAGCGCTGGCATCGCCTGTGATTACGGAGCACAGAAGAAGGCTGACTTCGACCCCGGCGAAGGCGGTTTTGTCTCCCCCTTGCATCCCGGCGTAGAGTCCCATTTTGCCTATGCCGAAGACGGCACCATTCATGCCAAAACGTCAGAGGGTGACTCAACCATCCGGATCCTGGGGCTAGATGATCCCAGCCTAGAGCATGACCGCCAAAGCGTCATCAAAGGATGGCTGCATCCGCAGTCAGGTAGAACCCTTAAAGCACAACAGGCACGACGCTTGATGCAGGAATTGCAAAAGCCTGATGCGCAACAGTGTCTGCAGCCCTACTGTACCGCCATCATCCAGGTTCTGGAAAAACACGCGCTGCGCGAGGAACAACGTGCAGCACGTCTGAAGAGGCGCAAAGGAAACGCATGAACGCACTGCAAATACAGACGAGGCGCGCCTGATGCAAAATCTGCTGACCGCCCTACTGGCTGCCTTGGAACAGGCCAGCGCTATCAATAAAAGTGTGCAAGTGCGCCCCTGCGCAATCCTCTGGACTGATAAAGAAGCCCTCTGGCAACCCGCCCTGCCCCGCCTGCGGCAAGTCCTGCCCGGGCTTCTGACGCTGGGCGAATATGATCCGGGGAAAAACACCGGCCCCGCGATCTGGCTGAAAACCGCCCTGGCCGGCCTGCTGCCCGAGGTCGCTACGGGCGACACACCCGCCATCCTGTACCTGCCCGGCGTCAGTCGCACGGACCTGCGCGCTATCGAAAGCTGCCCACGAGCGCTGCAGCCGCTGGCCGAACTGCAATACCGGGGGACATTCTGGAGCCAGGCCAATGGCAAGGACTGGACGATTTCCGCCTTTCTGGGCTCGCGCAACGGCGGCCTGGGCCTGGATGTAAGCCCCGATCGAGCCACCCAGCAGGCCTTGCGCCAGGCGCTGGAAGCCGACGTGCTGCTGGACCGGCCCCTGGCAGATTTTCAGGGGCGCACGATCAACGCGGAATGGCTGAAAAGCCTGATGGCCCCCAACCCTGGCCGCGATCTACTGACGTGGATGAATGCCCCTGGCCCAACCCAGGCCCAATGGGCTGGGGTGCGTTGGGATATCTTTGTGCAGAACTGCCGCGCAGATTTTGGCTTTGATCCCCTGGCCGAGGGCGAGTTGGTGGCCGCCGAAAAACTGGCCCAAAAGCAGGGCCAGTGGGCCGCTGTGGCTGAACTGTACGCCGACGCGTATCCCAGCTTCCCGCAGGTGTTCGAGCTGCTGGCCCGGGTACAACCACCAGAACTCGGCCTGTTCCCGGAACCAGGGCAACAAGCCGCCTACCCGCAAATCAACGAGACCAGCGAAGCGACCCTGCGCTACACACTGGCCGCCTGTGCTGCACAGGACGCTGAGCAGGCCCGCAAAACGGTACAACAGGCCGAACAGGAGCACGGCCAGCGCCGCGACTGGCTCTGGAGCCAGATGGGCCACGCACCGCTCGCCCAGGCCCTGGGCCACCTGGCGCGCCTGGCTGAATCCAGCCAGCACGTCCCCTCCGGCAGCACACCCGATGCCCTGGCAGCAGATTACCAAGCCACCGGCTGGCAGGTAGACGCCGCTGCGCTGCAGGCCCTGGCCAGCGTCCACATCCAGGCCGATACAGAGGCCGTATCCGCTGCGCTGCGGGCCCTGTACCTGCCGTGGCTGCAGGAATCGGCCCGCCGCCTGCAACACGCGGCGCAACAAAACGGGGGGCTGCCCCGCACCCCGGCCACGCCATTGACCACGAACAGCGTGTGTACCGTGTTCGTGGACGGCCTGCGCTACGACGTGGCCCAGCGCCTGGCGGGCCTACTGGGTACCCTGGGCAGCGTACAGATCGGCCACCACTGGAGCAGCATGCCGTCGGTGACAGCGTCCGGCAAACCCTGGAGCTCTCCCGTGGCCGCTTTTGTGTCGGGTCAGGCGGATGATCTGGCCTTCGAGCCGCGTGTCGCGGCCGATGGCAAGCCACTGAGCAGCCATCATTTCAAACGCCTGCTGGCCGATCACAGTATCCAGGCACTGGCCAGAAGCGAAACCGGCGACCCACAGGGCCAGGCCTGGACCGAGGCGGGTGACCTGGACCATTACGGCCACGAACACGGCATCCGCCTGGCGCGTGACCTGGACGGCCAGCTGGATCAGATCCGCGAACGCATCGAGTCACTGTGCCAGGCCGGCTGGAAGACGATCCGCATCGTGACCGATCACGGCTGGCAGCTGGTACCCGGCGGCCTGCCCAAAAGCGTGTTGCCCAGCCACCAGACGGAAACCCGCTGGGGGCGCTGCGCCGTGCTGAAGGATAGCGCCCACGGCACCCCGCTGACTTTTGGCTGGAGCTGGTGTGACGCGGTGCAGGTGGCTTATGCACCCGGCGTCAGTTCCTTCATCGCCGGGGCAGAATACGCCCACGGCGGCCTGAGCCTGCAAGAATGCCTGGTGCCGGTGCTGACGCTGCAAAGCCACGCAACGGCAGCCAGCAGCGTACAGGCGACGATCACTGCCGTGACCTGGAAGGGCCTGCGCTGCCTTGTGCAGGTCGCCACCGATACCAATGATCTAACGGTGGACATCCGCACGCGCCCTGCCCAGGCATCCTCCAGCATCGTGGCGGCCACAAAACCCCTGGCGTCTGGCAAAGCCAATCTGGCCGTGGCCGATGATGAGCTGGAAGGCAGCGCCGCCGTGGTGGTGGTGCTGGCCCCAGATGGCAGCGTGGTGCAAAAGCACAGCACGACAGTAGGAGAAAATTGAAGATGCAGCTCGATGACCTGGACCAGGCCGCCACCCAGGCTTTTGAAGGCTATGTGGTGCGCAAGGATCTGGTGCGCACCTTCAGCCGCCAGTTCCCAGTGCCCACTTATGTGGTCGAATTCCTGCTGGGCCGCTACTGCGCCACCACCGACGAGGCCGAGATCCAGGAAGGCCTGGACATCGTCCAGCGCCAGCTGTCCGACCGCACCGTCAAGGCCGGCGACGAAGAATTGTTCAAGGCCCACGCGCGCGAAAAAGGTGCGGTGAAGATCATCGACATCATCACCGCCCGCCTGGATTCCAAGACCGACTCCTACCTGGCCACCCTGCCCAGCCTGCGGTTAAATGACGTGCGTCTGACGCCTGAGATGGTCAACAACAACGAACGCATGTTGACCGGCGGCTTTTACGCGGAGGTCACCCTGGGCTACGACGCGGCCATCGCCCAGGAGAAAAACGGCCGTCCTTTCAGTGTGGACGGCCTGCGCGCCATTCAGCTGTCGCGCCGCGACGTACTACAGGTGATGAGTGCAGGCCGCGACCAGTTCACCAGCAGCCAATGGCGCGATCTGCTGTTTCGCAGCATCGGCTTTGAGCCCGAGACCCTGTCGGATCGCGCCAAAGACGCCCTGATGCTGCGCATGGTGCCGTTTGTCGAGCGCAACTACAACATGGTGGAACTCGGCCCCCGAGGCACCGGTAAATCCCACCTGTTTCAGCAGGTCTCACCCTATGCCCACTTGATTTCGGGGGGCAAGGCCACCGTGGCGCGCATGTTCGTGAACAACGCGAGCGGCCAGCGCGGCCTGGTCTGCCAGTACGACGTGGTCTGTTTTGACGAGGTGTCCGGGGTGTCCTTCGACCAGAAGGACGGCGTGAACATCATGAAGGGCTACATGGAAAGCGGGGAATTCTCGCGCGGCAAGGAAAGCATCCGCGCCGATGGCTCCATCGTGCTGGTGGGCAACTTTGATGTGGACGTCGAACACCAGCAGCGCATCGGCCACTTGTTTGGCCCCCTGCCCCCGGAAATGCGCAACGACACGGCCTTTATGGACCGCATCCATTGCTTTCTGCCTGGCTGGGACGTGCCCAAGCTGAACCCTGGGCTGTTTACCGAACACTTCGGCCTGGTCAGCGATTTCCTGTCGGAATGCTTTACCCAGCTGCGCAATCAGAGCCGGGTATCCGTACTGCAAAACCGCGTGTACTGGGGCGGGGCTTTGTCGGGCCGGGACATCAATGGCGTGAACAAAACCGTCAGTGGCCTGTTGAAGCTGCTGTATCCGAACCCCGAAACCCCCGTCAGCGACGAAGACCTGGAATGGGCCGTGCGCCTGGCCCTGGAGGTACGCCGCCGCGTGAAAGAACAGCAAAAACGCATTGGCTCCGCTGAATTTCGCAATACCCACTTCAGCTACACGCTGGGTACGGAAGGCGTCGAAAAATTCGTCAGCACGCCCGAACTGCAAAGCCAGGGTGGCATCGGTGACGAGCCTCTGGAATGCGGCCAAATCTGGGTGATGAGCCCTGGTGGCGAAGACGAACACCCCGGGCTGTTTCGCCTGGAAGTCAACGAAGGGCCTGGCAGCGGCGTGCGCGTCCTGAACAATCCGGTGCCTGCCCCCTTCAGGGAATCCATCCGCTACGCCGAGCAGAACCTGTATGCCCGCGCCCAGCAACTGGTGGGCGACCGCGACCCCAGAAACCATGAGTTTTCGGTGCAGCTGCGCGGCTTTGACGCCGCCAAGGCCGGGGCCAAGACTGGTGTGGGTGCGCTGATTGCGCTGTCCAGCGCCTTGCTGAAAAAATCTGTGCGCGGGGGCCTGGTGGTGGTGGGGGAAATCACCCTGGGCGGCACGATCGAGCCCGTCCACAATGCCGTTACCCTGGCGGAAATCGCGGTAGAGAAAGGGGCCAAATCCTTGCTGCTGCCCGTGACCAGCCGTCGCCAGCTGTTTGACCTGTCGGATGATATGGCTACCAAGCTGGATATCGAGTTTTACCAGGATGGCCGGGACGCCTTGTTGAAGGCCTTGGCGGATTAATCCTCCCCCCGCAACTCCGGCCAAATCTGCCACCAGTCATCCGGACGCAACTGCTTCCGGGTGACTTCCCCTCCTGTCACTTCCTCGATCTCCACACAGCGGATGATCGGCACCGGGCGAGTGCCTGACGCCCAGCCGCTGACCACCGGAACCGGCACGCCCAGCTTCTTGGCGAGCTTGGTCATCCCGCCCATCACGGCACAGGCTTCACGGACTGGTTGAAAATCGGGCATATCCTTCCGTAACCATGTCATCGACATGGATTTTATTAGATAAATCAGCTATTTGGATGTGACGAAGCTTGAACGTTTTCGGCTGTTTTGTGAGGCAAAAGTTCAGCGGCCGACGGCGAAGTTGTAACAGCGGGTCAAATGACGACGCCCATACACGTGACACATCCTGAACCGACCTGAACCAAACATTTGTCGATCCCCTCTAGGGGCAATCAAGGATTGTATGACACCCTTGCAACGTCAAATAGTCACAGGCAAAAACAATTTGCCTCGATCTGGTATCACCCCCAGACGGAACGATTCGTTAAGCTCATCCATCTTCTAGTAAAACCCGGAAATGCTTGAAAAATCAATCATCTTATTGCCTATTGACAAGTATTATTCGATTGATAACAATAGACCCCATCTGCACCAGGCAGACCGGCTCTTTAACAAGCAAAAATCGATGAATACTGCGCCCTGCCCGATTACGCGGCACGCGATTGCGCAGCAACCTGTAACGCATCGGGGTTGAAGCAAAACCGATGAAATCCACCAATCGCTGCCAGCCCCTCGCGTGGGGCACGGATGGCTGCGTGCGGCGGGGACTTCCCTTCGCAGGAAGCGCCTGGTGCGCCAAACAGCGCCCACCCTCAGGGATGGCGACGTAATCCCTTGACGACAGCGGGAAAGACCGCAGTCCCCGGCATCCAGACGAGCCGCCACCGGCGGGCCAGCGTCTGGCCCTGCCGGGGATGATCCAAGCACCCGACCCCCATCGCGGCATCTTGGCGGGTCGGCCCCCAGGGCTCCGGCGAGCCCGCTTTGGCCGATGTCCGGCACAAGGCATCGACCAAAGCACACAAATTCACCCTATCACTCAGCCTGGCACGTTCACCAGCATCAGAAGGATCGACGCATGACGATGACAAGCACCTTGACGGCTCAATTTCCCCAACCACCCACCGGCACCACTCTGCTCTATCGCATCTGCGTCGCAGAACGCAAGCTGGGCGTGTCGCGCTCCACCATCTATCGGCTGGTCAATGAAGGCCAGCTGGAACTCATCAAGATCAGCAAGCGCTCCAGCCGCATCACGGCGGCCAGTCTGCATGCGCTGATCGAACGCAGCAAGGCTGCCTGACCGAAACCTCACGACAGCACCCACTGAACAATCTCGCTTATCTCGAAGAGAGGCATCCCCAGCCATCCTTATGATGGCTGACCATTGATACCCGAGGCAGTAAGATGACCATTCGCTACGTCACGATCATTCAATTTTCCAGACTTTCTGGCTACACAGAAAACGCCATCCGAACAAAGCTGCGCGACGGCGTTTGGCGCGAGGGCCACGAGTGGGTCAAAGCACCCGACGGGCGGATTCTGATCGACACGGAGGGTTACGACGCATGGGTAGGGACGGAAGGGGTGTTGCCCCCGCCTCGGAAAGCAGTATTCAAATCACGTTCCAGTACCGGGGCCGCCGGTGCAGGGAAAAGATTCGGCTCAAGCCCACCCCCGCTAATCTGAAACGGGCCGAGCGCCACCGCGCGGCAATTCTGGTGGCCATTGAAGCTGGGACATTTGACTATGCCGCCACTTTTCCTGATAGCCCGAACGCAGCACGATTTGCCGACCTCCCCGGCCAGGTACTCACCACAGAGCAATATTTGACCGACTGGCTGCGCGGCCAGAAGAAGCACCTCAAGGCGTCCACCTATGAGGGCTACCGAAAGATCGTGGATTACCAGCTGATCCCGCGCCTGGGTCAGATCAAGCTGGCCGACATCAAACGCCGTGATCTCCGCGACTGGATGGACGAAATGGATGCGAGCAACAAGCGCTTGGCAAACATCCAGAGCGTGCTGCGCAAGGCCTTGTCCGACGCCGTGGAAGACGAATTGTTGGATGACAACCCGCTGACACGATATACCTACCGAAAGACCCAGCCACCGCTCAAGCGCGACACCGTCGATCCCTTCACGCCCGCAGAACAACAGGCGATCATCGAGAAATGCTTGCCGCCCATGGCCAACCAGGTGCAGTTCGCGCTGTGGTCGGGCTTGCGCACCAGCGAATTGGTCGCCCTGACCTGGCAGGATATCGACTTCCGCCGTGGAGTCATCATCGTCGATAAGGCACTGACACAGGCCGCCAAAGGCGCGATCGAGGACACCAAGACCCGCGCCGGACGGCGCGAGGTCAAAATACTGGGCCCGGCCCGTGCCGCGCTACAGGCTCAGAAAGCACATACCTACCTGACTGGCGGTCCTGTTTTTGTGCATCCGGTCAAGGGAACACAGTGGAGCGGGGATCAGGAAATCCGGAAATACTGGGTGAGACTGCTGCGCCAGGCGCAGGTACGATACCGGCGTCCCTATCAGACACGCCACACCTATGCATCCATGATGCTGTCGGCTGGCGAACACCCCATGTGGGTGGCACGACAGATGGGCCACAGCAACTGGGCCATGATCATCCGGGTCTATGGGAAATGGATGCCGTCCGCCGACGACCAGGCGGGCAGCAGAGCCGAGGAAAAATTTGCTGTGGCCAAATAAAAAGCGTGTCATTTATCGTGTCATTCTGAGGCTGAAACCACCCCAAATGACCCCGAAATAATGACACGCCAGAATTGCAAGTTATTGATTTTAAAAAGAAAACTGGTGGAGCCGGGGGGAATTGAACCCCCGTCCGCAAGCCCTCCGCAGGTAGCTCTACATACTTAGTCGGCCTACTTTGAGTTTTAACCTTGGATCATGCCGGACGACAGGCCCTTCCTTGGCG
>Ga0182743_1000512_pt1 | contig 47437 bp, 39 predicted proteins | sample eDN3rd30CKraftOP_FD_128522 | JGI IMG/M metagenome (GOLD analysis project Ga0182743, IMG submission 128522) | Enriched Organic Plus compost microbial communities from Emeryville, California, USA - eDNA 3rd pass 30_C Kraft OP (version 2) (version 2) ... | reverse complement strand
CACCTGGTCGCCGCGCGCAAGTGCCAGCGCATTGGAAAATCCGGTCTGCCCGTCGATAAAGGCGCGGGTCCCGTCGATCGGGTCGATGATGAAACAGTACTCGGCCTCAAGCCTGGCCGGGTCATCGGTGCTTTCTTCGCTAAGCCAACCGTAATCGGGGCGTGCGCTGCGCAGCAGTCGCTCAAGATGTTCATTGACGGCCAGATCGGCCTCGGTCACCGGACCTGCACCGCCGTCCTTGTCCCAAAAGCGCGGTTCGCGCCGCCAGTAGCGCAGCGCGATTTCGCCAGCTTCATGCGCGGCTTGCTCTAATAGTGCAAGGTCACTCGCCGGCAACGGTCATCCCTTCGACCAGCAGGCTGGGCACGCGCATCGACCGCCAGTCATGCAGGTCATTTGCCGCAATCAGGCGCAGCAGCATGTCGCGCAGGTTGCCGGCAATAGTGCATTCATTGACCGGATAGGCGATTTCGCCATTCTCGACCCAGAAACCGCCGGCCCCGCGCGAGTAATCGCCGGTGGTGCCGTTGATCGAGGCGCCAAGCATTGAGGTGACGATCAGGCCGCGCCCCATCTCGCGGATCAGCTCTTGCGCAGAGCGGTCACCGGGGGTCAGTTCCAGATTGGTCACGCCGGGCGAGGGCGGGCTACCCGCCCCGCGCATGGCGCTGGCGGTCGACTCCATTTCCAGTTTGCGGGCCGTTGCCAGATCCAGCGTCCACCCCTGCAGGACGCCATCCGCAACGATCAGCCGGGGCGCGGTCGCCAGCCCTTCGGCGTCAAAGATGCGGGATGAGCCATAGCGCGGCCGGTGGGGATCTTCGCGCAGGTCAAAGCCCTTGGGCAGCACCTGTTCGCCAAGCGCATCGCGCAACCAGCTTGCCCCACGTGCTACCGCAGCGCCATTCACCGCCGAGACCAGATGCCCGATCAGCCCCGACGCCACCCGTTCATCATACAGGATAGGAAAGGCTCCGGTCGGCGGTTTCTTTGCGCCGCGCCGGGCGACGGTGCGTTCAGCGGCCAGCCGGCCGATTTCCTCGGGCGAGGGCATGTCGGCGGCATGAACACGGCTTTCCCCGGCCCAGTCCCGCTCCATCGCCAGCCCTTCGCCGGTGATTGCAACTGTGGACAGGCTGTGGCCGCTGCGCCCATAGCCCGCCGAGAAACCGTTGGTCGCGGCCAGCCACATCCGGCGCTGCGAGTGGCTGGCGCCAGAGGATTCGATCTTGGAGATACCATCAACGGCAAGTGCTGCTGCCTCGGCGCGCAGCGCCAGTTCTTGCAGCTCTTCTGGTGTCGGCTCGCGGCCGTGATCAAAGAGGTCCAGCCCGCTGTTGTCGGTGTCGCGCGCCAGTTGCCCGGGTTCGGCAAGGCCCAGCGTATCGTCAACCGGAGCTTCGCGCGCCATGGCAACCGCCCGCGCGGCCATCTCTTCAATGGTGCGCTGTGAGCGGTCCGAGGCCGAAACGCAGGCCTGTCGCCCACCGATCAGCACGCGCAGGCCGATTTCGACCCCCTCAGCGCGTTCGGCATGTTCCAGGTGCCCCGCACGCACATCGACCGAGACGGCGGCAGCTTCAAGCGCCACGGCATCCGCCTGCTCGGCGCCCGCCTTGCGCGCCGCAGCCAGCAGCTGCTGCGTCAAAGTCTCGAGTCGGTCGAATTCTGACATGCGGTTCACCTTGTAAAATGAATGCGGGGGCGCGGACAATGCCCGACCCCCGCGAAAGCATCCCTCAGGGCGCGTCGGTGCCGCGCCGCGCGGGATTACTTGATTTGTTGGCCGTTGGCAAAGATCGAGCCGTCTTCCTTGAACTCAAGCTTGGTTTCCAGCTTGTCGTCGCCGACCGGCTTGGCAAACATGGCCATCATCATCCGCACGCTCATGGCCTGATCTTCGGGGATCAGCCCGATGGTGCTCAGCTTGTCGATCAGGCCGTTGACGCCTTCGTAGCTGGCGTTCAGTTCACCCACCGGGGTGGTCATGTCGCCGCTTTCGGGGGCTTTCAGCGCACCTTCGGCGTGGATCTTGGCGCCAAGCGCGTTCAGCGCGACCTGGTTGATGGTCAGGTCGATCGGTTCGAAGGGCGGCTCGTCCGAGGCCATATCGCCGGCACCCTCGTCGGAAGAGGTGTCTGCGTCAGCCATCGTGGCCGGATCGAACAGATCCTTGATGACCTTCATCGTGCCGGTCACGTCGATATCCAGCGTGGCCGGATCGCGCGGCAGTTGACCCTGGGCGTCGAACAGGTTCCAGATCGCATCGCCAAGCGTCAGCCCGGTCAGCGAATAGGTGAACTTGAAGGGCTGCGCCTCGTCCGACTTCATTGCGGGCAGCTGAACGTCGAAACTGCTGCTTTCAATGGCGTAGTTGATCGGGAAGGGCAGGTTGCTGCTGGCCAGCTCGAAGGTGTTCGCATCGGTGCCGGTCTGATAGCTGACGCCTTCCGAGGACAGCGAAAAGCTGAAATCAAGGCCCTTGCCGTCGTATTTGCCCGAACCGCTGGTGGGCTGGTCGTATTCATCGGTGCCCGAGAATTCAAAGCTGACCGCCAGCGCACCGGCTTTGGCCAGACCGTTCATGGCAAGACCGGCTTTCAGCGCGGCATTCATGTCTTTGCTGATGTCGGCGATGCCGTCGGCGGGGACGACCATGTCGCCCGAGGTTGCGACGCCTTCGATGCTGCCGTCGAATTTGACATTCGCGTCATCTTCGGACGTGATGTCGCCCGTAAAGGTGACCTTGCCGGTCTTGACGTCATAGTCATACTTTGCGGGGGTACCTGCGACAAAGTGCATGGTGCCGACCGAATCCGCCAGGCCGATCTTAACGGGCAGTTTGGTTTCTTTATCTTCCGTCGTGATCGAGCTCAGGGTGATATCGATGGTCGGATAGTTGAGCTCATGCGTCATATCCTCGATCGCACCCGAGGTAACGGCGGTGTTGCCGGGCAGGTCGATGGTAAAGGGCAGAGCGTATTCCGTGCCCTCGGGGTTAACGCCATGCACCTGGCCGGTCATCTGATCGGCATAGACGGTGCGGACCTTGCCATCGCCGATATCGCTCAGCACGATCTGGGGAATGGTGAGGTCAACCCGTCCTTCCGGAGTGCCACCTTTGACGGTGATTTCGGATACGGTCAGCGTATCGCCAGCCGCCTCGCGCTTGCCTTCGGACACGCTATAGCCAACCGACTGATAATACTCGACCCAAGACTGCCAGACCTGTTCCGGGGTTACATCAGCAAAAGCCGGAGCAGTCATGGCGGCCAGTGCCAGGGCGGAGCTTGTCAGTCGCAGGTTCATTTCTTAACACCTTTCAGGGCGAGAACAGATAAATAACGCCACCCGGCTTCTGCCACAACCAGCGCCCGGGGCCAAGGAGGGAATGATGGTTATCAGTGAATTCATTGACGGAATTGGTCGCATCATCATTTCGCGCCCAGCTAAGGCCAACTCTTTGACCGGCACGATGCTGGCCGAGCTGACGGCTTCATTCGATGCGCTTGCTGCCCGGCCCGACCTGCGCGCGGTGATCCTGACCGGCGAAGGCAAGGTCTTTTCCGCCGGTGCCGATCTGGATGAGGCGCGCACAGGCCTTGCCCTTTCCCCCGAGTGGGAGCGCCTGTCGTCCCGTGTCGCCTCGATGCCATGTCTGACCATCGCGGCGCTGAATGGAACGGCGGCGGGCGGTTCGCTGGGCATGGTGCTGGCCTGCGATCTGCGGCTGGCGGTGCCTGAGGCAAAGTTCTTTTACCCCGTGATGCGTCTGGGCTTTTTGCCGCAGCCAAGCGATCCGCAGCGGTTGCGGGCGCTGGTCGGGCCGTCCCGGGCCAGGATGATCCTGATGGCCGGGCAAAAGATCCCCGCCCCGGAGGCCCTGGCCTGGGGGCTGGTGGATCGGCTGGTCCCGCCCGAGTCTTTGCTGGACGAGGCCGCGGCGCTTGCAGCCGATGTTCGCGCCGCCAGTGCCGAGCAGGTGGCTGCGATCAAGCGTATGCTTGATTAAGGTGCCAGGTCGGCGCCCTTTGGGTCGCGCAAGGGCGGGCGGCCCTGCCCTTGCGGTTGCCGGCTTCTGACCCGTCAGGCGGGTTCAGGCATAGACCGACTGTTTGCCGAAATGCGTGCAGAGCATGTAATAGACGACCGCACGATATTTGTTGCGGTTCGAGCTGCCGTATTTCGCGATGACCTCGTCGATGGCTGAGGAAAGCTCGGGGCCATCGGGCAAGCCCAGCTTGTTGATCAGGTAGTTGTTCCTGATCCGCTCAAGCTCGGTCTTGTCCGAAGCAGCCACGGTTTCCGCATCCGCGTTATAGATCGACGGCCCGCAGCCGATGACCACCTTGGTCAACAGATCCATGTCGGGCGTAATGCCCAGCTTGTCCTTGAGATCGGCGGCATATTTGGCGATCAGATCGTCGCGCTTGCTCATGATTGTCCCCCTGGGGTTTGGTCCGTCCCAAGAGAAAGCCTAGCGCCGGTCCGACGAATATCAACAGAAACCGCGCGTTCGCGGCGATTAGCCGCTAAAGGCTGCCGCCAGCGCATCCGAAATTGCCGCGCCCTCATCGGCGGCAAGCTGCGGAACGATCGCAAAATCCAGCACTCCGTCGCGCAGATAGGCCTGTGATGAGACGTCGTGTTCGTGGTGCATCGGCACGACATGGGCATGTGCATGGGCGACATGGATGCCGGTATAGAACAGCGCCACGCGCCTGACCGGGTAAAGCACCTTCATATGCCTGGCAAGGCGTTGCGCGCAGGTGGTGATGCGGGTGGCAAGCGCCTCGGGCAGATCCTCGAAGAAGGGGTGATGCTCTTTCGGGATGATCAGGCAATGGCCGGGGCGGATCGGGTGCAGGTCCAGAAAGGCAAGGATCTGGTCGTCCTCATACACGCGATGGGCGGGCAGATCGCCGCGTGCGATGCGGCAGAACAGGCAAGCGTCGGACATGCGGGCGGCCCCTCCTCATCCTCCCCGGCATTTGCGGGGCACGGCCCCTTTCAGGGCCGTGCCGGCAGTATCAGTAGCGGTAGTGATCCGATTTGAACGGACCTTCGGGCGTCACGCCGATGTAATCGGCCTGTTCCTTGCTAAGCTTGGTCAGCTTGACGCCGATCTTGTCCAGATGCAGGCGGGCAACCTTTTCGTCCAGCGCCTTGGGCAGGATATAGACGCCCGGAGCATATTCGCCGTGCTTGGTCCACAGTTCGATCTGTGCCAGTACCTGATTGGTAAAGCTGGCCGACATCACAAAGCTGGGGTGGCCGGTGGCATTGCCGAGGTTGAGCAGCCGCCCCTCGGACAGCAGGATGATGCGATTGCCCGAGGGCATCTCGATCATGTCCACCTGATCCTTGATGTTGGTCCATTTGTGGTTGCGCAGTGCCGCGACCTGAATCTCATTGTCGAAATGGCCGATGTTGCCGACGATGGCCATGTCCTTCATCCCGCGCATGTGCTCGATGCGGATGACGTCGCGGTTGCCGGTCGTGGTAATGAAGATATCAGCGGTCGAGACGACATCCTCAAGCAACACCACCTCGAACCCGTCCATCGCGGCCTGCAGGGCGCAGATCGGATCGACCTCGGTCACCTTCACCCGCGCGCCTGCGCCACGCAGCGAGGCGGCCGAGCCTTTGCCCACGTCGCCATAGCCGCAGACCACCGCGACCTTGCCCGCCATCATCACATCGGTGGCGCGGCGGATGCCGTCGACAAGGCTTTCTTTGCAGCCGTATTTATTGTCGAATTTCGACTTGGTGACGCTGTCGTTCACATTGATGGCCGGGAAGGGCAGCAGTCCTTTCTTGTGCAGGTCATAAAGACGATGCACGCCGGTCGTGGTTTCTTCGCTGACGCCGCGAATGGCCTCGCGCTGGCTGGTGAACCAGCCGGGAGAGGCGGCCAGCCGCTTGCGGATCTGGGCAAAAAGCGCCTCTTCTTCTTCGCTGGTCGGCGTGGCGATCAGGTCAGTCTCGCCCGCCTCGACCCGTGCGCCCAGCAGCACATACATGGTCGCATCGCCGCCATCGTCGAGGATCATGTTGGCGGTGCCTTCGGCGAACTGAAAGATCTGGTCGGTATAGGACCAGTATTCCGGCAGCGTCTCGCCCTTGACGGCAAAGACCGGGACGCCAGCCTTGGCGATTGCCGCTGCAGCGTGGTCCTGGGTCGAAAAGATGTTGCACGACGCCCAACGCACCTCGGCACCCAGCGCCACCAGCGTTTCGATCAGCACGGCGGTTTGTATGGTCATATGCAGGCTGCCCGCGATCCGGGCGCCTTTCAGCGGCTTTGCTTCGCCGTATTCGGCGCGCAGGGCCATCAGGCCCGGCATCTCGGTTTCGGCGATATCCAACTCTTTGCGACCGAAATCGGCCAGGGCGATGTCTCGGATGATGTAATCGGTCATGGTGGCCTCGCGCATCTGCTGTTGGCGCGCCATAACATTCCCGGGCTTTGCCTGCAAACCGAAGCCGCGCGGCAGGGGATGAAAGCAGGTCGCCCGATAGAGGTGTGAGCGCTAGCAGCCTGGCGCGGAATAGCCTAGAAGGCCCGCAGCAGACTGCGGCTAATGTATGGGGGCAGGCATGGCGATCCTGTTGGCGGATGTGGGTGGCACCAATGCGCGTATGGCGCTGGCGCGGGATGGGGCGCTGGATACGGGCGCGATCACGCGGTTTCGCGGCGATGACCATGCGACCTTTGACGACGTAGTTGTGAAATATCTTGCCCAGCAGGGCAGTCCCCGGATCGAGGCAGTCTGCGTTGCCGTCGCCGGGCCGGTCTGGGGCGATGAGGCGCGGCTGACCAACCGCGACTGGACCTTTTCCGAGGCGCGGCTGCGGGCTTTGTCGGGCGCACCGCGTGCCCGGCTGATCAACGACCTGATCGCGCTGGGCTATGCCACTCCGGCACTGGATGGCGAGGCGGCGGGCTTTCTGCGCGCCGCGCCAAAGGGTGCACTGTCGAACGGTCAGCGGCTGGTGGTGAACGCGGGCACCGGGTTCAATGTCTGCGCGGTCAAGGTACTGCCCGAAGGCGGCATCGCCTGCCTTGAATCCGAAGAGGGCCACACCCGACTGCCGCAATCGGTGGCTGAGCCGCTGATCGCCGCCTTGGGCGAGGCGGGCCGCGCCATTGATTCGGTCGAGGAGCTGTTCGCGGGCCGCGGTCTTGCCCGGCTGCACAGTATGCGCGTGGGCCAGCCTCAGGGCCGGGCCGAGACGGTGGTTGAGGCCGCCACCCGGGGCGATGACATGGCCGAGGCGACGCTTGCCCTTTATGCGCGGCTGTTTGGCCTGTTCTGCCGCGAACTTGCCTTGCGGTTCATGCCGATGGACGGGCTGTTTCTGGCTGGCAGCGTGGCGCGTTCCTGCACAGACAGGTTCGGGATATTCGAGTGTGCTTTCCTGTCCGATCCGCTGATGGCGCGCATTCCGCAGGCCGTGCCCGTCGGGGTAATACGTGACGACATGGCCGCATTGCATGGCTGTCTGGCCGCAATCCGCTGAAATTTACCCTGAACGGGGCTGCTGCGCTGGATTTTGCCTCCACTCCCTGCGATGCTCTGGCAAAACGCCAGAAACAGGGCAGTCAGGCAATGAAAAGCTGGATCAGGGCAGGTGCAGTTGCCGCGGTCGCATTGAGCGCCGGCGCGGGGGTGGTCTGGGCGCAGTCCTCGGCCTCATCCTCGCCGTTTTCGGGCTGGTTCGGGCGCGGCGACAGGAACGCTTCCTCTCCGGTTCAGCTGGATATCAAGGTTAGTGGCGGCGACGACGATCTGCTCGCGGCGATCAGGCAGACCTCATTGCTGGTCAGCGCTCAGGACGAAGGCCGGGTGGCCGGACAGGATATGCTTGCGGCGGCGCGGGGGGATTATGCCCGCATCCTGGGGGTGCTTTACGATCAGGGCTATTACTCGGGCGTCATCGACATCAGGCTGGACGGGGTAGAGGCGGCAAGTATTGCACCGCTCGATGCGCCCAAGGCGGTGCGGCAGGTGGTTGTCTCGGTCCAGCCGGGGCCGCGTTTCCGCTATAGCCGGGCCGAGATTGCGCCGGTAGCACCCGGGACGGATCTGCCACGCGACTATCGCCGGGGTGAGATCGCCCGCACCGGCGATATGAAGAATGCCGCGCTGGCCGGGGTCGAGGGCTGGCGCAATGTCGGCCACGCCAAGGCGGCCGTCGCCGAGACCGAGATCATCGCCGATCACGTCGCCAATCAGGTGGACAGCCGCATCCATCTGGCGCCCGGCCCGCAACTGCGCTTTGGCAAGCTGACGATCCGGGGCGAGAAACGTATGGACCCCCGCCGTCTGCGCAAGATCGCAGGCTTTCCCGAAGGTGAGCGTTTCGACCCCGAAAAGCTGGAGGATGTGCGCAAGCGCCTGCGTCGCTCGGGCGTATTCTCGGCCATTACCCTGACCGAATCGGATTACATCGGTCCCGGAAATACGCTGGATGTCGACCTGCTGGTGACCGAGCAAAAACTGCGCCGTCTGGGCGCGGGTTTCGAATATTCCAACACCGACGGCCTGTCGCTGACTGGCTACTGGATCAACCGCAACCTTTTCCGCGGCGGCGAGCGGCTGCGCGTCGATGCCAGCATATCGGATATCGGGGGGGATACCGGGCGGGATTACAGCCTTGGGCTGCGCATTGACCGGCCCGCGACCATCACCGCCGATACGACCGGCTATCTGATTGCCAGGGTCGATAGCCTTGAGGAAGAGGATTACGATCTTGAATCCGGCACCTTCGGTCTGGGCTTCACCTGGATTCCCAGCGATGAGCTGACAGCCGATATCGCCCTGCAATACCGCGCCCTTAAGGTCGATGACGACAGTGGGCGCACGAACTTCCGGCTGCTTGCGCTGCCCGCCTCGGTCACCTGGGACAAGCGGGACGATACAACCGATGCCAAGCGCGGCTACTGGCTGTCGGGCGGGATCACCCCCTTTGTCGGTCTGCGGGATGGGACCGGCTCGGGCGCGCAGGTCGTGGCCGAAGGCCGCACCTATTACAGCTTTGGCACCGATGATCGCTTTACGCTGGCAGGGCGCGTGCGGCTTGGCACCGTCGTCGGCCCCGAGATCGAAGAGACACCGCGCGACTATCTGTTCTGGTCTGGCGGCGGCGGCACGGTACGCGGCCATTCCTATGAATCGCTTGGCGTTGAGGTGATCGAGGGGCCCGAGGGCACCGTCAAGACCGGAGGCATGTCCATCGTCACCCTGACCGCCGAGACGCGTATCCAGATCCGCGAACGCATCGGTCTTGCCGTCTTTGCCGACGCTGGCCGGGTGTGGGAGGACAGCGCCTGGTCCGGTGCCAGCGGCTGGCAGGCGGGCGCGGGCGCGGGCATTCGCTATCGCACTCCGGTCGGGCCGCTGCGCTTTGACATCGCTACACCCGTCGGCGGCGGCGATGGCGATGACGGCGGGGTGCAGGTTTATATCGGTCTGGGGCAGGCGTTCTGATGCGTGATCTGGTTTATCGTCTTGCGTTCGCGCTTTGTCTGGCGCTGACCGCCCCGCTGGCTGCCTTGGCGCAGGACAGCGCCGCCGAGATCTCGCAGCAGGTCGAGGACGACAAGGGCTTTATCACCCGGTTTCTTGAGGAGAAACTGTCCGGTGCCGGGCGGCAGGTGGTGATAGACGGTTTCCGGGGTGCCCTGTCCTCGCGCGCGACCTTTGACCGCATGACCATTACCGATGACGACGGCGCGTGGATCACGCTGGAAAACGGCGCGATGCAATGGACCCGCTCGGCGCTGCTGGCTGGCCGGGTCGAGATCGACGAGCTTTCGGCCGAGCGGGTGATCCTGCCGCGCCTGCCCGGCGGCGGCGAAAGCGCGCCCCGGGCAGAGGCGCGCGAGTTCTCTTTGCCCCAGCTGCCGGTGGGCGTGAATATCGACCGCATCGCCATCAGCCGGGTCGAGCTTGGTCAGCCGGTGATCGGGCAAGAGGCGGTGATCGCCATAGACGGTTCGATGAACCTGTCGGGCGGCGAGGGTGAGACGAAACTAACCATCAATCGCGTGGACGGGCCGCGCGGCGAATTCGCGTTGGATGCAGCCTTTTCCAACGAAACCCGGGTTCTGCGCCTTGACCTGAAACTGGACGAGGACCGCGACGGTCTGTTCGTCAACGCGGTTCAGCTGCACGATCGTCCTGCTGTCGCTGCCGAGATCGCGGGCGAAGGGCCGTTGGCGGATTTCAACGCCAGCATCAAGCTGGCAACTGACGGCCAGCCGCGTGTGACCGGCACTGTCTCGGTCGATTCGGTCGAGCAGAGCGGTGCGCCCGGCACCGCCTTCCGGGCCGAGCTTGGCGGCGATGTCGCTGCGCTGGTTCCGCCCCAGCACCGCGCCTTTTTCGGCAGCCAGTCCAAACTGTTGGCCGAGGGCTGGCTTGGTCAGGATGGCCGGCTGGTCATTCCTTCGCTGCAAGTGGCGACCGATGCTTTGCGCGTGGACGGAAACCTTGCCACCACCAGCCGGGGTGCACCTGAAAGCGCGCATCTGACACTGCTTTTAGGACAGGACGCAGGTGCGGCCAAGTTGCCGGTGCTGTTGCCCTGGGCCGACAAGCCGACAACGGTGCGTTCGGGCAACCTGCGGCTGGATTACGACGCAACGCAGGGCTCGGGCTGGGTGCTTAAGGGCGTGGTGGGCGATATCGCCCGTGACGATGTCTCGCTGTCCGAACTGCGCGTGGACGGTCGTGGCCGCGTCACCCTGACGGCCGAGCAGGCGCTTGAAGAGGTGCGGGGCTGGGTCGCCTTTGGCATGGACGACCTGACCCATTCCGACCCCGGTCTGGCGCAGGCGATGGGTGATACGCTGAACGGCGGTCTGAACTTTGCCTTTACCCCCGGCAATGCGCTGCGGCTCTGGGGCATGAACATCAACGGCGCGGATTTCGGCTTCAAGGGCGAGGCGACGGTTTCGGGTCTGCGCACCGGCATTACCTTGTCGGGCGACATTACCGCACAGCACCGCAACATCGGGCGCTTTTCGACCCTGGCCGGGCGCGAGCTTGGCGGCACGGCTGACGCACATATCAAGGGAAGCTATGCCCTGCTTGGCAAAGGTTTTGATGTCGAGGCGCAGGTCCTGGGCAACAATATCAGCGTTGGACAGGAACATGCCGACCGGATGCTTTCAGGTCAGTCGCGGATCGGGCTTAGCGCGCGGCGTGACACTTCGGGCATCAACCTGCGCAAGCTGACGGTGAACGCACAGAACCTGACGGCCGAGGCGCAAGGGCGGCTGGACAGCTATTCAAGCACGCTGACCGCGACCATCGACATGCCGGATCTGTCGGTTGCCGATCCGAACTTTGCCGGCAGCGTCAGGACCGAGGCTCGTGTGACCGGAGCATCGGGTGCACGCAAGATTACCCTGACCGGCAAGGGGCAGGACCTGGTCACCGGCATGGCCGAGCTTGACGGCGCCCTGAAGGGTGAAACCGACCTTCTGGTCGAGGCGGTTGAAAAGGGCGGGAATTTTGAGGTTCAGACCCTGCGGCTGAGCAACCCCCAGCTTGACGCGCAGGGGCGCGGCAATTTCGCGCCGGGGACGATGGATGCGACGCTGAACTTCTCGGTTCCTGATCTTGCGGTGCTGGGCAACGGCCTGTCTGGTGGGCTGACGGCCGAGGCCACGGCGGTCGAACAGGACGGCGCCCGCCGGATCGAGCTGACCGGGCGCGGTACCGACCTGCGTCTTGGCCAGAAGGATGTCGAAGGCGCGCTGACCGGCGTGACCGATCTGCGCCTCTCGGCTGAGCAGCGCGGGGATGAGATTACTGTCCACGATTTCAACCTGACGAATGAACAGATGCTTGCTTCGGCGCGCGGGCGCATTGCGCCCAGCGGCACTGACATGACCGGGCAGGTCGATGTGAAATCCCTGGCAAGTCTTGGCCGGGGCTGGCGTGGTGCGCTGACCGCGCAGGGCAGCTTTAAGGATGACGGGACCGGCGCGCGGTTGCTGGACGTGACGGGCACCGGAACCAACCTGTCCTTTGGTCAGACGCAGGTCGATGGCGCGCTGGCGGGCGAGACAAGGCTGGTTCTGCGTGGTGTCGAGCGCGGCGGCGTTCTGGCGATCGAGACGGCGACGGTCGAGAACCCGCGCCTGCATGTCGGCGCCGAAGGCCAGCTGGGCAAGGGCGCGACCGATCTGACTGCGACCCTGCGCGCCGATGACCTGCGGTTCCTGGGCCGCGGTTTCCGTGGTGCGGTGAATGCCACAAGCCATGTTGTGGACGAGCAGGGCGGCGGGCGGCAGATCACCGCGAATGGTTCGGCCCGGGGGCTGGGCGTTGGTAATCCGCAGGCCGATGCCGTCCTTGCCGGCGAGACCCGCTTTGATCTGGCCGCCGCACAACGCCCGGATGGCAGCCTGACTGTCAGCCGGCTGCGCGCTGGCAACGGCCAGTTCAGCGTCACCGGTGACGGCAACCCGACCGAGGGGCTTAATCTGGATGCCAGGCTGAACAATCTTGCGCTGCTGGTGCCCGGGTTCCCCGGCCCGCTGACTGTGGCCGGGCGTATCCAGAACACCGGTCGCGCCTATGATGTGAACCTGACGGCGACGGGACCGGGCAATACGCAGGCGCGGATAACCGGTTCGGCGGCGACGGACCTGTCCACTGCCGATATTACAGTCAATGGCAATACCAATGCTGCTGCTGCGAACCCCTTCCTGCGTACCCGCTCGGTCGAGGGGCCGTTGAATTTCGACCTCCGCCTGAACGGGCGGCCGGGACTTGAGTCCCTGTCGGGCCGGGTGGCGCTGACCAATGGCCGACTGGCCGAGCCGCGCTTTGGGCTGGCGGTGGCTGGCCTGAATGCGAATGCTGATTTCAACGGCGGCCGGATCGACGTGAATGTGCAGGGCGCGGTCGAGGCGGGCGGGACGATCACCGTGACCGGCCCAGTCAATCTGACTGGCAATCGCCAGATGAATCTGGATGTACGGCTGGCGAATGTCGTGTTGCGCGACCCGAACCTTTACGAGACACGGGTGAATGGCACGATCAACGTCGCGGGCATGCTGGGACAGGGGCCGATGGTTTCGGGCCGGATCGACGTCGGCACGACCGAGCTGCGCATCCCCTCGACCGGGCTTGGTGGGGCCAAGGCTATCCCGGATATCATCCACCGTTCGGAACGCCCGCCGCAACGTCAGACCCGCGCCAAGGCCGGGCTGCTTGAATTCCCCAGCGAAGCCTCGCGCGAGGCGGGGATGGCCGCGCCTCCGGCAACGCCCCCGGCGCATCCGGCACAGTTCGATCTGCTGATCTCGGCTCCTGATGAGGTGTTTGTCCGCGGTCGCGGCGTCGATGCAGAGCTGGGGGGCGAGATCCGCCTGACCGGCAACGCCCGCCAGCCCATCCCCATCGGCGAACTGGAGCTGATCCGTGGCCGCGTCGACCTGCTGGGTAAGCGTTTTGACATGACCGAGGGTCTGATCGAACTGCAGGGCAGCCTGATCCCGGTCATCCGGCTGGTTGCCCAGACACAGCAAGACGATATCACCACCCGCATCATCATAGATGGTGAGGCGCAGGACCCCGAGATCACCTTTGAATCCTCGCCCGAGATGCCGCAGGAAGAGGTGCTGTCGCAGCTTTTGTTCGGCCGTGGCCTCGACAACATAAGCGCCTTGCAAGCCGCGCAACTGGCAAGTGCCGTGGCAACGCTGGCCGGGCGTGGCGGTGAAGGGATCGTCGGGCGGCTGCGCGCCTCGACCGGTCTCGACGATCTGGACCTGACGACGGATGATCAGGGCAAGGTCTCGGTCAGGGCGGGCAAATACCTGTCCGAGAACCTTTATACCGATGTGCAGGTCGACGGTGACGGCAAGACCAAGCTGAACCTGAATCTTGATGTCTCCAAGACGCTGACCGCGCGTGGTTCGGTGGATAGCGAGGGCGATAGCGCCATCGGCCTGTTCTACGAACGCGACTACTGATCCCATCCCTTTCGTCATTGTGGCGAGGGGGACTTGAAACTCGCGATCTATTTAATTAGCTGGCTAATGAAATTGTTTCAGCCAGCCCTATGACGCCATGAAAGACCAATCCTCGACCTTGTTTGAGACGCTGATCGGACTGACCAGAACGATTCGTTCGGCCTTTGAGCACCGCGTTGAACATTACGGGCTGACTTTTGCCCGCGCCCGGCTGCTGATCATCATCGGCCGCAACGAAGGCGCAAGCCAGGCGGAACTGGCCGAGGAAATGGGGATTGAGACCCCAACGCTGAAGCGCCTTCTGGATGCGCTGGAGTCGCTGGGTCTGGCCGTGCGCCGCCCGACTTTCGGGGACGCACGCAAACATGCTGTTTATCTGACCGACACCGCCCGGATTGAGCCTCTGCTGGGCTTTCGCGCCGAGGCAGACGCCAAGCTGGCCGAGGATATCCCGCCCGAGGATCTGGAGGTGACGCGCCGTACTCTGAAGCAGATGGCCAAAAATGCCGAGAAGCTGAGGAAAGCATGACTGCCACTGCGGCCACATCAGAAGGGGCCGCACCGACGCCCACGCCCCCACCTGCCACCCCGGCGGCGGCGTCATTTGTTACAAAACCCTGGCCGGTGGCCTTGGGTTATATTGGTGCCTCGATCATCATCGGCCTGACGCAGGGGCTGGCGCAGGGCTTTGTCAGTACCAACATCCCGCAGGTTGCTGGTGATCTGGGCATCACCACCACGCAGGCGACATGGCTGATGGCGGCCTTTATGATCCCGCGCGCCTCGATGCCGCTGTTGCTGATCAAGATCCGCACCCAATTCGGTCTGCGCCGCTTTGCCGAGGTCGCAATCTTTATCTATCTGGCCGTTTCGCTGGCGGCCTTTGCCATTTCGGACCTGCGTTCGGCGGTACTGGTGCAGTTCTGCGCCGGGATGGCCTCGGCCCCGCTTTCGACGCTGGCCTTCATGTATATGCTCGAGCCTTTGCCGCCCCAGTGGAAGATGCGCTTCGGCCTGCCCATGGTGCTGGCCGTGGTCGCGACCGGGCCGATGCTGGCGCGGGTGATCTCGCCTGCGCTGATGGGTGATAACGGCTGGGACGGGCTGCATTACATGGCGCTGGGGATGGCAGCAGTGTCACTGGCGCTGGTCTATGCGCTGCCGCTGACCTCGCAGCCGCGCGTCAAGGTGCTTGCTGCTGCTGATCTGCTTAGCTGGCTGCTGATCGCTATCGGTTTTGGCGGGCTGACGGTCAGCTTTGTCATGGGGTCGATCCATTGGTGGACCGACACCGAATGGCTGGGCTGGACGCTGGCGCTGTCGATCGTGGCGCTGACCGTTGCCGTGGTGATCGAGCTGCATCGCAAGGCGCCGCTGCTTGATATCCGCTGGCTTGCCAGTCCGGCGATGCTGCACCTGACCGTGACGCTGTTGATCTTTCGGCTGGTGCTGTCCGAACAAAGCTCGGGCGCGCCGCGCATGTTTCAGGTGCTGGGGATCACGCAGGACCAACTGGTGGGACTGTTCGGGGTGATCTCGGTTGCTTCGATCCTGGGGGGGCTTGCGCTTGTTCCCTTCATGAAGGCTGAGCGCGTGCCGCTGTTTCACATCATCGCACTGGTGCTGATCGCCGCCGGGGCCTTTATGGACAGCCATGCCACGCAGGACACCCGTCCGGCGCAGATGATGCTTAGTCAGGCGATGATCGCCTTTGCCGGGGCGTTCTTTCTCGCGCCGGCAATGATGCGGGGGCTGCTTGCGGCGCTGGCGCGGGGACCGAATTACATCCTGTCCTTTGTCATCGTGTTTCTGTCCACGCAGTCGCTGGGCGGGGCGATGGGCTCGGGCCTGTTCTCGACGCTTATCAACCACCGTCAGGCCCTGCATCTGCAAGTCCTGCGCGAAGAGCTGACCGCCGCCGACCCGCTGACCACGGCCGAGATCGCGCAGCGCAGCGCCGCCCTTGCCCCGCAGATTGCCGATGCGGCGCTGCGGCGTGCGCAGGCGGTGGCGCAGATCGCACAGGACGCCAGCGCCCAGGCCTATGTCATGGCCTATAACGACGCTTACTTTCTTACCTTTCTGGTGGCGGTGGCAGCACTGGCCGCGCTGCTGCTGCATCTGTTCCGCGACTGGCTGGCAGAACGGATGAAGCCCCTTTTCGCTGCCGCCCGACCCCATCCCGAGTCCGATATATGACCAAGAACCATCTTATCCCGACCCTGATCGCCTTGATTGCCGGTATCGCCGGCCTGCTGATCGTGCTGTACGCTTGGCATCTGCCGCCGTTTCGTCCGGCCCATCCGCAGACCGAGAACGCCTATATCCGGGGCCAGCTCACCTCGATCTCTCCGCAGCTGTCGGGCTATGTCGCCACGGTCGAGGTGCAGGATTTTCAGGCCGTCAGAGAGGGGCAGGTCATAGCCCGGATCGACGACCGCCAATATCGCCAGAAGCTTGCGCAGGCTCAGGCCGCCTTGCAGGGGGCGCAGGCCGCGCTTGAGATTCAGCGCCAAAGCGTTCACTCGGCCCGCGCCAGCCTGCAATCGGCCGAGGCGGCTTTGCGTTCGGCCGAGGCGGCAAGGGATACGGCGAAATCGAACTGGGATCGTGCGCAGGCGCTGCAATCGCGCGGCGTGACGGCGCAAAGCTCGGCCGATCAAAGCGAGCTTGCGCTGCGTCAGGCCGAAGCTGCCGTGACCCAGGCCGAAAGCGCCATCGCGGTTGCGCGTGAAAACGTTGCCGGGGCCGAGGTCGGGTTGGCCTCGAAACGCGCCGGTATCGCCTCGGCCAGGGCCGAGGTCGAGTTGGCGCGGATCGACCTGGATAATACGGTGATCCGCGCACCCGCAGACGGGCGGCTGGGACAGGTAGGCGTGCGCGTGGGCCAATATGTGACCGCGGGGACGGTGCTTGTCAGCCATGTCGGTCCCGAAGTCTGGGTCATCGCCAACTTCAAAGAGACCGAACTGCACGGGATGCGCCTTGGCGACCGTGCCAGCTTTACCGTCGACGCCATGCGACACCGCGCCTTTACTGGCCGGATCGAGGCCTTTTCGCCCGCTACGGCGTCCGAGTTCAGCCTGCTGTCCTCGTCGAATGCCACCGGGAACTTTACCAAGGTCGCTCAGCGCCTGCCGGTACGCATCGCCATCGATCCGGGGCAAGAGATGGCGGAATACCTTGAGCCGGGCCTGTCGGTGGTCGTGACGGTGGACGAAGGCTCGGGGCAGCGTGATCGCTCGGCCAGTCTTGCGCCGCTGGTCATGGGGCATGAGGGTTAAGCCGCTTGCGCGGATGACCGGTGCCGGCTAACCCATCGCCTGCAAGGGCAAGCCCGTTCACCGCCAGCCCGCAGGCAGACCGAGGTGCGGATGAAGACCCCCATTTCCCGACGTAACCTTCTGGCGGCTTCGCTGATCGCCATGGCTGCATCGGCCCACGCGCAAGAGCGCAGGCCGCGCGGCATGGAGCCGGCTGAGCGTATCGACGATCCCCGCGCCAGCTATTTCGACATTGGTCCGGCACAGAAACCCTGGCGCATCTTTATGGGCCTGCCTGCTGCGCCGCCCCCCGCGCAGGGTTATTCGGCCATTGTCGCGCTGGACGGCAACGCGACCTTTCCGATCCTGTGGCATCTGCGCGAAGAGATTGCGCCCAACGCGCCGGTGGCGGTGGTCGGTATCGGTTACCCGGTCAAGACCCGTTTTGATCCGCTGCGGCGCTGGTACGATCTGACCTCGCCCGGCAAAAAGCCGGTTCCGCCACAGCCTGACCTGCGCGGTCCGGGCGAACGCCCGACCGGAGGGCAGGACGCCTTTCTCGACATGATCGAAACCACGCTGTTGCCCGAACTGGCCCGGCGCGAACTGATCAATCCGCAGGATCTGACGCTGTTCGGCCACTCGCTGGGCGGGCTTTTCGTGTTACATGCGCTTTTTACCCGGCCGCGCCTTTTCGCCCGGCATGTCGCCGCTGATCCTTCGACCTGGTGGAACGCGGGCGAGCCCCTGCGTGAGGCGCGGGCGTTTCGCGGCGGCATATTGGCGGCGGGCGGGCGTCTGGATCCGCCGGCCCCGGTTCTGATCGCCAATTCCGGAAGACAGCCCGAAACACCTTCGCAGCCGCCCGCGATCCTTGCTGCGTTGTCCGGTATTCCCGGGCTGAACCTGATTCACCGGCCTTATCCTGATGAAAGCCATGGGTCGCTGATCCGCCCCGCCGCGCGCGACGCGCTGCTTTTACATCTGGGTCGGCCTCAGGAGCAGGGCGAATAAAGAAAAGGCCGGGCTAAGCGGCCCGGCCCAAGTGGCATATGCGTGCGGTTTTCAGACCTCTGGCACCAGAACTTCGCGCTTGCCGACGTGGTTGGCGGGGCTGACGATGCCCTGCTCTTCCATCTGTTCGACCAGTCGCGCCGCCTTGTTATATCCGATCGCCAGTTTGCGCTGGATGTAAGAGGTCGAGCACTTGCGGTCCTTGGCGACGATGGCAACGGCCAGGTCGTAAAGCTCGGCATCGCCCCCCTCGCCCGAGGACAGGCCAAGCACCTGATCTATCGACTCGGCACGCTCTTCGTCCGGACCCTCGACGACGCCAGCCATATATGAGGGCGGGCCAAAGGATTTCAGATGGTTCACGACCTCTTCGACCTCTTCGTCGGACACAAAGGGGCCATGGACGCGGGTGATGCGCGAGCCACCGGCCATATAAAGCATATCGCCCTGACCCAGCAGCTGTTCGGCCCCCTGTTCACCAAGGATAGTGCGGCTGTCGATCTTGGAGGTCACCTGGAAGCTGATCCGCGTCGGGAAGTTTGCCTTGATCGTGCCGGTGATGACGTCGACCGAGGGGCGCTGGGTCGCCATGATCAGGTGGATGCCCGAAGCACGCGCCATCTGCGCCAGACGCTGGATACAGGCCTCGATCTCTTTGCCGGCGACCATCATCAGGTCGGCCATTTCGTCGACGATGACGACGATATAGGGAAAGGTCTCGGGCTGGAACTCTTCGGTCTCAAAGACCGGTTCGCCGGTGTCCTCGTCAAAGCCGGTCTGTACGGTGCGCTTGAACATCTCGCCCTTGTCCAGAGCTTCGCGCACGCGGCCGTTATAGCCCTCGATATTGCGCACGCCCATCTTGGACATCTTGCGATAGCGCTCTTCCATCTCGCCCACGACCCATTTCAGGGCGACGACGGCTTTCTTGGGATCGGTCACCACGGGCGAAAGCAGATGCGGAATGCCGTCATAGACCGACAGTTCCAGCATCTTGGGGTCGATCATGATCAACCGGCATTCTTCGGGCGTCAGCTTGTAGAGCAGCGACAGGATCATGGTGTTGATCGCCACCGACTTGCCCGAGCCGGTGGTCCCGGCGATCAGCAGGTGGGGCATCTTGGCAAGGTTTGCCACCACCGGCCCGCCGCCGATGTCCTTGCCCAGGGCAAGGGGCAGGGGCTGGGAGCCGTCGCCATAGGCCTTGGAGGCCAGGATTTCGCGCAGCACCACCTTTTCGCGCCGGGCATTCGGCAGTTCGATCCCGATGACCGTGCGGCCGGGCACGGTCGACACCCGCGCCGACAGCGCCGACATGCTGCGTGCGATATCATCGGCAAGCCCGATCACCCGGCTGGCCTTAAGGCCCGGGGCCGGTTCAAGCTCGTAAAGCGTGACCACCGGACCGGGGCGGACCTCGGTGATCTGGCCTTTGACGCCGTAATCGTCCAGCACCGCCTCAAGCATGCGGGCGTTTTCCATCAGCGCCTCTTGCGACAGCTGATGGCGCTCGACGGTCGAGGGGGCAGACAGAAGCGACAGCGGAGGCCGTTCGTAATTGTTTGCCGCATCGTCAAAGCGCAGCGCGGGCTGGGCCTCGGATTGCGCCTGGCGTGAGGGGGCGGGCTTTTTCGGCGGCACCACCACGCGCGGGGTTTCGGCACCAAAGGGTGCGGCGGTGACGGGTTCGGGAAAGTGATCCTCGTCGTCGTCCCCGGCCCGCAGCGGAGGCTCATTGCGTGCCGGGGCCGAACGGGCTCCGGTCAGGCGTGCGGTCACCGCCGACAAAAGCCCTTTGCCTTCCGAGCGGGTGCGGATCGCATCGGTGATCCGGGCGCTGATTGCGGCATCCGATGGCGGCTCATCATCCTCGGCGTAATGCGTTTCGGGATCGACAAGCTCAGGCTCGGGCGCGAAATCGCGATCCTCGGCCAAAGGCGCGGGGGCAGGGCGCAGGCCGGGCAGGGCACTGCGACGCGCTTGCGTGGTCTGGCCCTCTCCACGTTCGCGCCGGGTCTCGCCCCGGTTTTTTATGCGCTGTGCCATGCCCGAGGACAGGCGTGCACCACGATCCACGCCGCGCAACGCCAGCAGCCGGGCGGTTGCCAGCCCCTCGCGCAGAAAGCGGGTGATGGCCGTCAGTTCCTTGCGGTCAAAGCCCAGCACGAATGCCAGCAGCGCAACGGCGCCGATGGCGGTCAGCAGCGCAAGGATCTTGATCGCGACCGAGGCCCGCAGTGGCATCGCCGACAGCATGCCCCCCATCAGCATATCGCCCAGATGCCCGCCAAGACCAAAGCTTTGCGTCCAGTCAGCGGGCGGGGCAAGCGAGGTGGCATAGACCGACACCAGCACCATGGCGAGCGGCAGAAAGATGCCGCGCATGATGCGTTCTTCGCCCCGGTGCAGCATCAGCCGCAGGCCCCAGACGACGGCGCCGACCACCAGAACCCAGGTGCCAAAGCCGGTAATCATGAACAGCGCCGAGGCGACATAGGCACCAAAGCGGCCCAGATAGTTCTGCGCCGGCTGGTCGGTTGCGGAAAGGAAACTGGGGTCATCGGGCGAATAGCTGACCAGCATCATCGCGATCAGTACGCCCAGGATGACCAGGCCCGCACCCAGCAGCTCTTTGCCGCGCCGTTCCAGCGCAGCCTGCGTGCTTTGGTCAAACAGCGGATCGCGGTGTTTCGCCTGCCAACTCGCCATGCGTCAACCCCCTTGATACAAACAGTTTTTCAGGCGGTTCAGCGCCGCCTCGGTCTGGTCAGCCGGTGCGACCAGCGCAACGCGGATGAAATTCCGCCCCGGATTTCCGGCGGCGGTGTCGCGCGCCAGATAGGCGCCGGGCAGCACCTGAATGCCGGCCTCGGCCCATAGTTTCTTTGCCGCGGCCTCGCCGTCCCCGACGCTTTCGGGGACCGGCAGCCACAGGAAAAAGCCACCCTGCACGGGTTGATAGCCCGGCACATTGCCAAGCACCCGGTCTGCGATCGCATATTTCTGCTGGTAAAGCGCGCGGCTGGTGTCGACATGGGCCTCGTCCGCCCAGGCGCGGGCGCTGATACGCTGAACCGGCAGCGGCAAAGGCGCGCCTGCATAGCTGCGCAACCGCCGCATCTGGGCGATCTGTGCCGCGCCACCCGCTGCAAAGCCCGAGCGCAGGCCTGGCAGGTTCGAGCGTTTCGACAGTGAGTTGAACATCACCACCCGGTCGGCCAGCCCCATGCGCGTCGCCACGGCCAGCGCGCCGGGCGGGGGCGCATCGCGCCAGATTTCGGAATAGCATTCGTCGGAAAAGACCAGGAAATCATGCCGGTCGGCCAGCGCGATCAGCTCTTCCAGATAATCCTCGGATGCGATGCTGCCCTGCGGGTTTGCGGGTGAGCAAAGATAGGCCACGGTAGTGCGGTCCAGCACATCGGCGGGCAGATCGGCAAAGCGGGGCAGGTGACCCGTTTCAACGGTGGCCGGGACGAAGACCGCCTCGGCACCTATGGCCGAAGCCGCCACGGCATAGACCTGATAGAACGGGTTCGGCACAAGGATCGCCGGTTTCTGGCCGTTCTTTTGCTCGGGTGCGAGCGCGAGGGCGGCGTTGAACAGCCCCTCACGCGTGCCGTTCAGGGCCATGATCCGCTCGGGGCCGATCTGCAGCCCGTGGCGGCGTTCAAGCCAGTCCGAAATCGCCGCCAAAAGCTCGGCCGTCCCTTCGTTCGAGGGGTACTTGCCAAATTCCGCGATGCTTTCGGCCATGACCGGACCGACGAAATCCGGCAGCGCGTGGCGCGGTTCGCCAATGGTCAGGATCAGCGGATCGCCCCCGGGCTCGATCCCCGCGAGCAGGTTCCGCAGGCGCGGGAATGCGTAATCCGGCAGGTTCGAGAACCGCTCGGGAATTGCCATGACTGCCTCTCAGTCGGGGTCGTTGCGCCCCGTTTTGTCGCAAGATTACCGGCAATCCCCCCATGCGTCCAGAGTTTCACGGGCTGTTTGCGCCCCTTGGGCCGCGTTTTTCCCTGAAAATGACTGGTTCAACGCAGGGCAGCCTCGGCCGCGGCGGCGGCGGTAAGCAGGGCGCGGTCGTCGCCTGCCCGCCCCATCAGCATGATACCGCAGGCCGGATGGCCGGTTGGCAGGCTGATTGCGGGCAGACCAAGAAGGTTTGCGATACGGGTATTACGCAGCGTCAGCAGGTTTTCGCGGGTAAAGAATGCCTCGTCATGCAAAAGCCGCTCTACCGGGGGCGGCATGATCGGCACTGTGGGCAGGATCACCGCGTCAAAGCCCGCGACAAGCTCGCGCCAGGTCTCGCGCAGGCGGTCAAGCTCGGTCCAGGCGGCGACGTAATCAGCGGCGAGCACATTCTGGCCGCCGCGGAACCGTTCAAGGATCGGGGGGTGCATCAGCTCGGGCGCAGCCTCGATCTGCGCGCGCCAGATGCCATAGGCCTCGGGCGAGAACAGCAATCCGGCAAGCGTCATCGCCTCGGCCACGCAGGGCGGTGCGGCATGGGTGATGCGGGCGCCGGCGCGGGCAAGGCGGCTGACCGCATCTTCGAAAGCGGCGACCGGTTCGGCGCGCGCCTCGTCAAAGGGCTCGCCGTCCAGCACCATCAGCCGCAATCCGCGCGTGTCCATTCCCGCCAGATCGGCAGCAGGTTCGCTGCGCAGAACGGCGAAAAGTTCGGCGCAGTCCTCGACGGTACGGGCGATGGGGCCGGCGACGTCAAAGCGGGGGCACAGCGGCACGACGCCTTTGCCATTGATCGCGCCGGTCGTCGGCTTGAAGCCCACGACCCCGTTCCAGGCCGCAGGCACCCGCAGCGAACCGCCGGTGTCCGTGCCGATGGCTGCCGCGGCCAGTCCCGTGGCGACCGAAACCGCCGCGCCCGAACTGGACCCGCCAGGTGCGAGGTCCTGATCAATGCTGTTCGGGGGCGTGGCCGTCATCGGGTTTACGCCAAGGCCGGAAAAGGCCAGTTCGGTCATATGGGTCTTGCCAAGGCAGACGAGCCCGTGCAGCACCGCCGCGCTCAGGATCGGCGCGTCGCTTTGCGGGGTGCGGCCTTGCAGCAGGCGCGATCCGGCCTCGGTCGGGATGGCGGCGGTGTCGATATTGTCTTTCCAACTGATCGCTACCCCGTCAAGCAAGCCGCGCCGCAGCCCGGCCCGCGCACGGTCATGGGCGGCGACGGCCTCGGCCCGTGCGCGCGAAGGGGTCAGGCGGGCATAGATCCGCTCGCCATAGGGATGGCGCGTGGCGGCATCCAGATAGGCCTCGGCCTGTTCAAGCGGGCTGATCAACCCTGCCAGAATGGCACGTCCCTGTTCCGCCGCTGATGCCTTGAGCCAATCCATGCGCTTCCCCCGAGCCAATATCTTTATGGTGATGATGCGCAGGCTATCCCGGCGCGGGAAGCCCTGCAATGAGCACGGTGGCAACCATGACACATGGACATTTCGCCGCTGAAAGTCATAGTGCGCCGCATGAGGACCGATTTCGACATCCTGATCGCGGGCGGTGGGCTGAATGGTCCGGCGCTGGCTTTGGCGCTGGCTGACGCGGGCCTGTCGGTGGCCGTGGTGGATACCCGCCCGGCCGATGCCCGCGCCTCTGACGTCTTTGACGGCCGTGCCTATGCGCTGGCGCTGGCCTCGCAACGGCTGCTTGCAGCACTTGGGCTATGGGCCGAGCTGGCCCCACATGCGCAAGAGATCCGCAAGGTCGAGGCGACGCAGGGCCTGCCGGGCGAGGGCGCGGGTCCCTTTGGCCTGCATTTCGACGGTGCCGAGCTGGAAGAGGGCCGTCTGGGCTATATGCTTGAGGACAGGTTCCTTTATCGTGCGCTGCTGGCCGCGATGGGGGGGCGGGTCACGCATCTGCCGGGCCTTTCAGTCATCGGGCAAGAGCTTGAGGGCCCTGCCATCCGCGCCACCCTGTCGGATGGGTGCAGTTTCAGCGCCAGTCTGCTGATCGGTGCGGACGGGCGGCAATCGGGCGTGGCGTCGCGGGCGGGGATCCGGCGCGTCGGTCACGATTATGGCCAGATCGCGCTGGTCGCGGCGGTCGATCACGAATTGCCGCATAACGGCACGGCGCATCAGTATTTCATGCCGACCGGGCCGCTGGCGATCCTGCCGCTGCCGGGTAATCGCAGCTCGATCGTCTGGTCCGAGGCCGAGGCCGAGGCCCGCGCCATCATGGCCCTGCCGGACGCTGACTTTCTGGCGGTGTTGCGCCCCCGCTTTGGCGATTTTCTGGGCGAGATCAGCCTGACCGGGCCGCGATTCTCATACCCGCTGAATCTCACGCTGGCCGAGCGTTACGTTGCCCCCCGCGTGGCCCTGGTCGGGGACGCCGCCCATGGCGTGCATCCCGTCGCCGGGCAGGGGCTGAACCTTGGCCTGCGCGACGTGGCGGCTTTGGCAGAGGTGATCGTTGCGGCCCGCCGTCGCGGCGAAGATATCGGCACCGATCTGGTGCTGGCGCGCTATCAGGGCTGGCGCCGCCCGGATGCCACGGCACTGGCCATGGGTATGGACGGGGTCAATACGCTGTTTTCCAACAAAAACCCTTTGTTGCGTGCGGCGCGGGAAATCGGCATGGGGCTGGTTGATGCCATCCCACCCCTGCGGCGCGGGTTCATGCGGCAGGCGGCGGGCCTTAGCCTTGACCCCATGCCGCGCCTGTTGACCGGGCGCCGGCTGTAAGGAACGCTCACGGCCCTGTCAGCGTTAAGCACGCGCGCATCCAGTGAACGTGATGTGCAAGTCTTTGGAGGTCCGGTATCATTCCGCTCATGAAACTGAAAACGCTCGCCCTTGCGCCCGTCCTTTGCCTTGCCATGGCTTTTCCCGCCTTGGCAGAAAAGATCCCGCTGAATGAGATCTCGCGCTATCTCAACGGCCTCAAGACCGCCAAGGCGGATTTCACCCAGGTGAACGCCGATGGCTCGATCTCGACCGGAGTGGTCTATATCCACCGCCCGAACCGGGTCCGGTTTGAATACAAGGGTGACCGGACGCTGGTTCTGGCCTCGGCAGGACAGGTCGCGGTCTTTGATGGCAAGACGCGCGGCACTCCGCAGCAATATCCGCTGTCAAAGACCCCGCTGTCGCTGATCCTTGCGCCCAATATCAACCTTGGGCAGGCGCGCATGGTCACTGGCTATGCCGAGAAAAAGAATACCACGGTGGTCACGGCTCAGGACCCCCAGCACCCCGAATACGGCAATATCCAGATGGTTTTCAGCGCCAACCCGACGCAGTTGCGCCAATGGGTGGTGACTGATGACACCGGCAAGCGCACGACGGTGATTCTGGGTGAAATGCGGACCGGGCTTAGCTTTCCGCCCTCGACCTTTACCATCGAAAACGAGATCGCCCGCCGCAAATAGGCGGGCGAACCGGCCCCTTAGCGGCACGAGGCGAGCTGTGCCCGGTAAAGCTCGGACCGCTGCTGAACCCTGCCCGCCACATTAAGCAGCCACGGCTTGGAATTGTGCGAACCCCGGGCAAAGCCGTTGCGACCTTCGTGATAGGCAAGATACTGCGCGCCGGCATCCCATTTCGAGATACCAAGTATCCGCGCCGAATCGTTCATGTACCAGCCCATGAAGTCGGTGGCGTCGCGGATGTTGTCGCGGCGCGCGCGGCGGTTGCCGGTCTTTTTGCGGTATTCCTCCCACGTGTCGTCCAAAGCCTGGCTATAGCCATAGGCCGAGCTTTGGCGTCCCATGGGAATGATTCCCAGCGCATAGCGGTGCGGGGTGCGGGCATCGCCGATGAACTTTGATTCCTGATGGATGGTTGCCATCTGGACATGAACCGGTATGCCCCAGCGCCGTTCAGTCGTCTTCATCGCCCGCATATAGGCGGGCCTTTCCGCTGCAAGGGCGCAGGCGTTGTCCAGACTGCGCGGCGCCTTATAGTTTCCGCCGCCCCCGCAAGAGGCCACCAGCCCGACAATGGCGAGCTTGAGAAACCTGTTCATACTGCCCTCATGTCTTTTTTGCGGGGCAGAATAAGCAAATTCCCCGGCCGGGCGCAAATGACAATGGCTCGACCCGGTTTAACTGGGCAGGACCGAGACCGATTTTACGATGGCGTGACACTGGGTTCCGGGCAGCAATTCCAGCGCTTTGACCGAGCGTGGCGTGACTTGCGCAAGCATCCGCTCATTGCCAAAAGAGAGCTGGATCAGCCCGCCATCGACCCGCGCCACAGTAACCGGCAGGACGTTCAGCGCCGAAAGCCCCTGCGGTGCCTCACGGGCAAGGATGACCTCATGGGCGAGGATTCGCAGCCGCAGCGCCTGGCCCCGGGGCAGGTCCAGATCGGGCAACAGCATTGGCCCGCCAGCGGTAGCGACCCGGATCATGCCGTCGGCCTCGCGCCCTTCGACCGTGGCGCTGATCAGGGCCCCTGCCTCGCGCGCGCCAAGCTGGGGCGCAAGTTCGGGATCGGCAAGGATGCGGGTCAGCGGGCCGGAATGCAGCACCCGCCCCTGACGCATCAGAACCACCGTTGTCGCCAGTCGCAGGACCTCGGCCACGGAATGGCTGACATATAGGATCGGTAGCCGGATCTCGTCCCGCAGCCGTTCAAGCCAGGGCATAATCTCGGCCTTGCGGGCCTCATCAAGCGCCGCCAAAGGCTCGTCCATCACCAGCAGCGCCGGGTCCGACAAAAGCGCGCGGCCGATGGCAACACGCTGACGTTCGCCCCCTGATAAAGTGTCGGGGCGGCGCTGTAGCAAAGGTTCAAGCGCCAGCATTCCGATGATGCGATCAAAGTCCCGCGCCGCGCCGCGCCGCCAGCGCGAGGGGTAACGCAGGTTGGCCTCGACCGTCATGTGAGGAAACAGCCGGGCATCCTGAAAAACACAGCCGATGCGGCGCGCCTGTGGGGTAAGGTTGGTGCGGTCGGCAAACAACACCCTGCCATCCAGCGCGATCCGTCCCTGATCAGGTCGCAAAAGCCCGGCAATGGCATTGATCGCCGTGCTTTTGCCGCAGCCCGAGGGACCGAACAACGCCGTTACCCCCGAAGGTGCCTCGAATGCGACATCCAGTGCCAGCCCGGGAAAGCGGTGACGAAAGGCAACCTCAAGCATCAGCCTCGTCCCTTCATCCGCCGTGCCAGCCACTCCGAGACCAGCACCGCTCCCATGGCGATCACCACCGAAACCGCGACCAGTCGCAACGCCGCGCTTTCGCCCGACGGTGTCTGTAACAGCGCATAGATCGCCGAAGGCAGGGTCTGGGTCTGGCCGGGAATGTTCGAGACAAAGGTGATGGTTGCGCCGAACTCTCCCATCGCCTTGGCAAAGCCCAGGGTTGCCCCGGCAAGGATCGCGGGCAGGATCAGTGGCAGCGTCACGGTCAGGAATATCCATGGCCGGGGCGCGCCAAGGGTGGCTGCGGCCTGTTCCAGCCTGGGGTCGACCGCCTCGAACCCCAGCCGGATCGCGCGCACCATCAGCGGAAAGCCCATGATCCCGCAGGCGAGCGCCGCGCCTGTCCAACGAAAGGCAAAGACGATGCCCAGCGGTTTGAGCATACTTCCGACCGGCCCTTGGGTCCCAAATGTGACGAGCAGCAGATAGCCGGTGACGACCGGCGGCAGGATCAGCGGCAGGTGGACGATACCGCTGAGCAGCCCGTGCCCGGGAAAGCGCCGTCGTGCCAGCAGCCACGCCACCCCGATGGCAAAGGGCAGGCTGACAAGCGTTGCCACCCCGGCCACCCGCAGGGACAGGCGCACGGCCTGCCATTCCTGAGGGCCAAGCCAGTCGGTTGGGATCATGGCGCGACGGTAAATCCTTGTGATTCAAGGATGGACCTTGCCGGCTCTTGCGTCAGGCTGTCAAGAAAGGCGGCTGCTTGCGGCGTATCGGCGGCGCGGGTCACGGCCGCCGGATAGGTGATCGGCGCGTGACTGTCCTGAGGGAAGGTCGCGATCACGCCGACACCCGGCTCGGCCACCGCATCGCTGCCATAGACGATGCCCAAGGGGGCCTCTGCGGTCGAAACGAGCTTTAGCGCGGCGCGAACGTTGTCGGCCTGGGCGACCTGCCCCTCGACCTTTTCCCACAGGCCAAGGGTGGTCAGCGCCTCTTTGCCATATTGTCCGGCGGGTACGGAATCGACCAGCGCCATGGCCAGTTTGCCATCACCCAATAGCACGGGCAGATCAGCGATATCCGCGCTGGCCGGCTTGCCGGTCCCGACCAGCACCAGCGTGTTGCCCAAGAGGTCGCGGCGTGTGCCGGGGTCGATATCGTCCGACTTTTGCACCGCATCCATCCATGCCGTCGAGGCCGAGATGAACAGATCAGCCGGTGCCCCCTGCTGGATCTGTTTTGCCAGCTGCGAACTGCCTGCATAGGAAATCACCAGCGTATCGCCATGGGTTTTCTGCCATTCGGCAGCGATCGCATCCAGCGCGTCCTTAAGACTGGCCGCAGCGAAAATAGTGACTTCATCGGCCCGCGCGGCGGGGGCCAAGGCCAGTAAGGCGGCAGCAATCAGGGACAAGCGCATGAGAGGGTCCATTCGTTATGTCTGATTGGACATAACCAGACCGCGACAAGCCTGGCAACCGTTATTTACGTTGAAACATATCGCTGCCCTGCGCGAAGACGGGCCAGATGCTCGGCCCCCTGCTCGCGCAAAAGTGTCTCAAGCGCGCGGTAATCGGCCAGCACCTGCCGGCCCAGATCAGTCAGCTGCGCGCCGCCTCCGCGTGCGCCTCCGCGGCTGCTGTCCACCAGTGGCGAGGTGAAATGCGCGTTCATCTCTTCGACCAAAGACCAGGCGCGGCGATAGCTCATCCCCATGCGTCGCCCGGCGGCCGAGATCGAGCCCTCTTCCTCGATCCCTTGCAACAGGTCGGCCTTGCCGCGCCCGAAGGTCAGGCCAGAGTCGAAATGCAGGCGCAGGCTTAGCCGTGGGTCGCTGGTCATGCAGGTATCTTGCGTGGATTCCGTAACGTTGCAAGGGGCCGGGGCTTTCCCGGTCACTGCGGCGCGGCTACGACTAATTGGATTTCAGCATGATCGGGGGGGAATCATGGCCCAGAACGATATCGTCATCCTGTCCGGGGCTCGCACAGCCATCGGCACTTTCGGAGGCAGCCTTGCGGATGTGCCGCCGATCCAGCTGGCCGCGACTGTGACCCGCGCCGCGATCGAGCGTGCAGGCATTACCCCCGAACGTATCGGGACCGTGGTTTTTGGCCATGTGCTGAACACTGAACCACGCGACATGTACCTGTCCCGCGTGGCAATGCTTGAGGCGGGCGTGCCACATACCACCCCGGCGATGAACGTGAACCGGCTGTGCGGTTCGGGCGCGCAGGCGATCGTTTCGGCTGTGCAGGCACTGACGCTGGGGGATGCCGATTTCGCCGTCGCTGGCGGGGCCGAGACGATGAGCCGCGCGCCCTATGCCGTGCCTTCGGCGCGCTTTGGCGCCCGGATGGGCGATGTAAAGATGCTCGACATGATGGTTGGCGCACTGACCTGCCCGATGGGTACCGGTCATATGGGCGTTACGGCCGAGAACGTCGCGCGCGAGCATGATATCTCGCGCCAGGCGCAGGACGAATTCGCACTGGAAAGCCAGAAACGCGCCGCCGCCGCCATTGCGGAGGGCCGCTTTAAGGAACAGATCGTCCCGGTCGAGATCAAGACCCGCAAGGGCGTGGTCAGTTTCGATACCGACGAGCATCCGAAAGCGACAGATCTGGACAAGCTCGCCGCGTTGAAGCCGGTGTTCCAAAAGGACGGTACCGTCACTGCGGGCAATGCTTCGGGCATCAATGACGGAGCGGGGGCGCTGGTACTGGCGCGGGCCGATGCGGCGCAGGCGGCGGGGACAAAGCCGCTGTTTCGCGTCATCGGCCATGCCGTCGCCGGTGTGCGTCCCGAGGTCATGGGCATCGGTCCGGTTCCGGCGGTTCAGGCGCTGTTGCAGCGCACCGGACTGAAGGCAGCCGATTTCGACGTGATCGAGTCGAACGAGGCCTTTGCCGCCCAGGCACTGGCGGTGAACAAAGAGCTGGGCCTTGATCCGGCGCGGGTGAACCCGAACGGCGGCGCCATCGCCCTTGGCCATCCCGTTGGCGCGACCGGTGCCATCATCACCGTCAAGACCATGTATGAGCTGATGCGCACCGGTGGCCGCAAGGGGCTGATCACCATGTGCATTGGCGGCGGTCAGGGGATCGCGCTGGCGATCGAGCGTATCTGACCCGCCCGGCGCCCCGGTTTGGCCGGGGTGCTTTCCTGCCGGGATCGCGATTTTTCCAAGCGGCAAAGTTCAGGTGCCGCGTGAAATCGGGCTGCGAAGAAATAGCAGAAAAACTGAACGGGCCGCTCTGTAAAAGAACGGCCCGCGAGTTCTTCGGAGATGGTCCGGTTAGGGTTGGTGCCTACCGTCCCAGCCAGGGTTTACAACCCTTGGGGCTGCCCTTAGGCCACGGCTCCCCTGACTGTCCCGACACCTCTCTCCAATATCACTCTCGACACTGGACCACCTCCTTTCAATAAGTTGCCGTATGAATCCAGCCTGCCACAGAACCATTGACAGTCAATGAATTTGCGCGCGGCGGCGGATCAAATTTCCTACAACGATACGGAAAGGGACAAGCGCCAGCACGGCCTGCGCCAGTTTCACGCCACAATCGGCGATGGCCAGAGACACCCAAAGAGGCTGAACCGGACCGTGACCCAGCAATGCAACGGGCTCATTTGCCCAGGAAACATCGTCGCCAGGAAAGAGTGGGGCCAGCTGATCGGCAAAAGCGATGCTGAAAAAGACGGCCGTATCCAGGATCGAACCCGCGACGCTGGCCGCAAGCGGTGGGAGCCACCAGTTGTATTTTCGCAACTGGTTGAAGACCGAGATGTCCATCAGCTGCGCTGAAAGGAACGCCGCACCCGAGGCGACGGCGATGCGCAGCGTGGTCTTGTCCAGGCCGGCCGCCACGACCGAACACAGCACTCCGGTCACGAAACCGGCATAGACCACCTTACGCGCAGCGGCGGGGCCATAGATCCGGTTCATGATATCGGTGACAAGAAAGGCGACGGGATAGGTCAGCGCCCCCCAGGTCAGCCAGTCGCCCAGCAGGTGCTGGACCAGAATGTTCGAGGCCACCACGACGGCGGCCATGGCGATGACGCCAGGAAGAATACGGGGCATGTCTGCTTTTCCGTTTTGGCAAGGTAGCGGAGACTCGGCCCCGACCGGGGCAAGGCCGGATACGGCCCTGCGGGGATCGTGTCAACGATGTCGCATGAATTATAGCGCGGCAGCGGCGGCGATTTCCACTGCGAAGGCGCCGTTCATACCTTCAAGCGCGGTATTCGTCATCGCGATCACGCAGCGGCGGTTGAGAGGGTCGATGATCCAGTTGTGGCCATAGATCCCACCCCAGCTGAGGCAACCTTGCGGCAGGCCGATCCCCGCTGCCGCCGCATCGGTGATCACAGCGCCAGCCCAGGCGTGGCCCCAGCCCGGGCCGCGCAGCGGGTGGCGCTGGTGGATACGGTTGCGATGCGCCTCGGTCCGCAGATCCTGACCAAGGAACGAACCCGTGCGCAGGGTTTCAAGCAAGGTCAGTGCAGCCTCAGCCGTGCCGGCCATGCCGCCTCCGCCCGAAGGATATGCCTGTGGATCGCGGATACGCTCGGGCAGATAGGAATAGCTGTGTTCGGGTTGCAGCGGATTGGGGATGCGGGTCAGACCCTGCATCCGTACTGGTTCGGGCCGGGCAGCGGCGTAGTTTGCGGCCAGCTCAACTGCCTCGGGGGCGTGGAAAGTGGCCTCGACGCCCAGGGGTTCGGTAACCAGCCGGGCCATGGCATCGGGCAGGGGCATGTCGGCCGCCGCCTCGATCACCGCACCCAGCACATCGGTTGCGATCGAATAGCGCCAGCGCGTGCCCGGCAGCCGGTCGAGCGGGACCGAGGTGATACGGCGCAGGTTCTCGGCCATAGAGATTCCACTGTCAGAGATCCCGTCCGACACCCCGGCCTGTGCATAGGGTCCGTCCTTGGGCTGGTTAAAGCCGTAATCAAGCCCGGCCAGATGCGACATCAGGTGATCGACAGTGATCAGCGGCTGGCGCCCGTCGGGCATCGCTGGGGTAAAACCCGGCAGCCAGCGCGTCACCGGATCATCGGGCGCAAGCCGTCCCTCTTGCATCAGCCGCAGCGCCGCGACGGTGGTGAAGGGTTTCGAGATCGAGGCATAGCGCAGCCAGGTCGATTGCTGCATCGGCTGGCCCGCTTCGCGGTCGGCAAGCCCGGCTGCACGGGCATGAGCCAGCCGCCCGTCTTCGGCCACCAGCACGACACAGCCGACGATGCGACGCCCGGCCAGCGCGCTGTCGATGGCGCGATCCACGGCGGTGACGCAATCGGCAATGCTCATTCCGTGACCCGATACTCGACCAGCTCGGTTCGTTGCAGCCAGCCGAAATTATCGTCTGAGATCATGGTGATACGGATACCCTGTCCGTCATGCCAGACCGAGATACCCTCAAGGTTGTCATATTGCAGCGGCCGGGTCTCAAGCAGCACCCTTTCGTTCGAGATGGCGTTTTCGCCAAGATCAAAGCGGCGCACGCGCGAGCGAAAGCCAAGAAGACCTTTAAAGTCCCGTTCCAGCAGATAGAACCGCCCGTCGGGCCCGATATCTGCGCTGACAGCCAGCCAGTCGCCCGTGCGTGGGATCGAGAAGGGCTGGTCCCATTTCCCATTCCTCCAGCGCCAGACCGGAAACGGCCGGGTCAGCACGCCAGAGCGTTCGGGCAGGGTCAGCAGGGTTCCGTCAGGCAGGACCGCCAGCGCCTCAAGCGACGAGTTGCGCTGCATTTCCTTGAACTCGGGCGGACGGGGCAGGGGCTGGGCGGGGCTGTCGGGGGTGTCATAGCGGGCAACGCGCGTCAGCCCTTCAAAGCTGACCCAGATCGTGCCGTCAGCTGAGATGGCAAGCCCCTCGCTGTCGCCCTGCCAGCCAGGTTTTAGCGGCTTGCCGCTGCTGTCACGCAGACGTGCCCGACCAGCCAGATCCAGTCCGCGAATCCGGCCCTGAGTGTCACGCTCTATGCTGCCCCAGCGGATGGTGGCCCGGTCGGACAGTGCGGTGAAGCGTTCGCCATCGGCGCTGATTTCGATGCCCGAGAAGCCGCCGAAATCCTCATCCTCCATCCGCCAGACATAGGTTGCGACGTAATCGACCTTGGGCGTTCCCGAAGGTGTCGGGTCCGCGGCGCAGGCTGCAGAGGCAGAAAGCAACAGTGCCAGCGCAAGCCCCGGCAGGCGGCGGGGCCGCCCTGCCGCGCCGCCTGCCGGACCACCGCGCCTTAGCGGGCGGTGGCGACGACCTGACATTGACGGGGCATTTCGCTAAGCCGGTAGCTGCGGGGGTGACGATAATTGGGGTCGGGCGGAACCGGCTTGACCCGGCTGGGGTCGATGCGGTCCTTGATCCACTCTGCGGCCTCGGCGCAACCGTCGCCGGGCGGGGGCGGGTCCTGCTGCTGACAGACCGAGCCTGCCGGGCAGGACAGGCGGACGTGGAAGTGGTAATCATGCCCTCCCAACGGACGGATCTTGCGCAGATAGCTGCGGTCCCCGGTTTCGGTCTGGCACATTGCAACCTTGGCGACCGGATCGACAAAGATACGTTCGACGCGCGGATCGCGGGCAGCGGCGCGGATGATCGCCATATGGCTGCCACTCCACAGTGCCGAGGGCGCGGTCCCGGCCTTGTTCACCACCGATTGGGACGAAATCTTTTCGCGCTGAGCGACGGTCAGCTTCAGGCTTTGGGGCGGCAGCATCCAGATGTCGGCGTCAAGGCCGGACTGGTGGCTGGCATGGCCCGAGGTCATTGGTCCACCACGGGCCTGTCCCATGTCGCCGATGTAAAGCCCCTGCCAGCCGGCCTGGCGGGCGGCTTGCGACAGGCCAATCAGAAAGCTGACCAGCTCGGGATGGCCCCAGTGGCGGTTGCGCGACAGGCGCATCGCCTGCCATGTCGGACCGGTTTCCGGCAGTTGCGCGGCGCCCGAAATACAGCCCTTGGAATAGAAACCAATCGAGACGGGCTTGCCCCCGGTCGGGCCGGGCGCGGCGCCAAAGACACTGCGGGCCAGCGGGTCGGCTGCCGCGGGCTGGACCAGGCCAAACCCGGTCAGCGCCAGCACGGCGGCGGTCAGGAATTTACGGATCACTGCGCGGCCTCTCCTTTTGCTTTGACCCAGATTAGCAGAACCAGCGCCAGAATGAACATCACGATGAGCGGAGAGATGCCCAGCCGTTGGTTTCCGGTCACATCGGTCACCGTGGCGATCAGCAGCGGCGCCAGGAATGCCGTCGCCTTGCCCGACAGCGCGTACAGCCCAAAGGCCTCGGTCGCACGCTCGGGCGTGGTGTGGCGCACCATCATTGTCCGGCTGGCCGATTGCAGCGCCCCGCCTGCGCCGCCGATCAGCGCACCGCAAAGGAAAAACAGCGCATCGGGCAGGTGCGAGCCCTCGGGCAGGGGCAGGCCCATGATCTGCTGGCGGCTCATGCCAGTGATGAGGATGCAGACCCCGATCAGGACCAGCGTACAGATGATGATCACCGGCTTGGGACCCCAGCGCCGGTCCGCGCGTCCTCCGATCCAGCTGATCACCGCGGCCGAGACCGCGCTGACCACGCCAAAGACACCGGCAAGAAACACCGGCCAGCCCAGCACCGTACCGGCATAGACGCCACCAAAGGCGTAAAGCGCATTCAGCGCATCGCGTGAGAACATGGACGAGGCAAGCCATGCCGCCAGCGACCTGCGCCACCGCAGGCTGGCAAGCAGGCGCCAAAGCTCGGTCATGGCGGTGCCAAGCTGCAGCTTTCGGCGCGGTCCCGGGGTCTCGGGCACCCAGAGGGCAAAGGGGATCATGAAGGCCAGGTACCACAGCGCCGTGAACGGCCCGACCGCCCGCGTGCCCTCGCGCAGCGCCGGATCAAGGCCCAGCACCGGTGCGATCCCCAGCATGGTGCGGCCGGTCTGGGCGTTCTCGGCCAGAAAAAGCAGCACCACAGCCAAAGAGATCACGCCGCCAAGATAACCGAAAGCAAAGCCTGAACCCGAGACGCGGCCGATATCGTCATGCGGGGCCAGCCCCGGCAGCAGGGCGTTGGTAAAGATGGTGGCGAACTCCATCCCGATCAGGCCGATCCCAAAGGACAGAACCGCCAGATGCAGGTGCGGCTGGTCGGGCATCAGGAACCACAGGCTCCATGAACCCGCCATATAGAATGCCGAAAAGATCCACACCCAGATCAGGCGCCGTCCGGTATTGTCGGCGATGGCGCCAAGCACTGGTGCAAGAACGGCGATGATGATGCCGCAGATGCCAAGCCCGTAACCCCAGAGCGACTGCGCCGCCGCCCCCGCCGCCTCGGGGGTCATGCCTTGTGCGGTGTAATGCTGGCGGGCGATCTCGGCGTAATAGACCGGAAAAATGAAGGTCATCAGCAGCGTTGAAAACGGCTGGCTGGCCCAGTCAAAGAACCACCAGCCCCAGATGCGTCTGCGCTCCATGCCGCCCCCCTTGCTCATGGGTGGCCTGTGCCGCGCCGCCCGGGCGCATAAGGCCCCAGCCGGTTCAGGCTGGCAAGTCCGGATTACGCGCGGCCTCGGGGATCGGGGGCAGGATCGGGGGCCATGGCCGCTGCGCATCCGCCGCAATCCAGGCGTGTACCCAATCCGGCAGTTCGGGGCTGACGGGGTCGCGGCCCGCAGCCTCCATCAGCTTTGCCGGCGACACGATGCCCTGAGGCGAGGTGATGGCGCCGCGCAAAAGCATGTGGTTGCAGCATTCGCCCTGCCGCCACATCGTCTGTTCCATATAAAGAAAGCGCGCGTCCCAGCCGATCGTGCGTGAAACCATGGTAAAGCGGTCGAATGCCCGGATACGGCGGCGATAACGGACCGAGTTTCCGGCGACGGTGATCCCCCAGCCATTGCGGCGCATCGTGTCGATTATGCCGGTACGGATCGCCATCGGAATGCGGCCCAGATCGTAAAGCGTCAGGGTGCGGCCGTTGTTCAGCTCGATCCACGGGTCCAGATCCCAGGGCCAGCAGCGATGGGTCGAGACATGCGGGTCCAGCACCCCGATGCGGGGGCTGTTGCGGAACTTCAGCGCCTCTTTGGCAAAGCGGAGGATGGGATACATGGGCGTCTTTCTTGCCTTGCGACAGCCCGGGGCTAGCCGTGCCGCCCGGGGGCGTCAACCGGAACGCTGCGGCCATGCTTGCGCCTTGCGCAACGCGGATGCCTGCCTTACCTGTCCGGGGAACAGCCGGAAGGGGATGAAATGGGCACGCTCTACGAAGCCTTGATGCTGATACTCGACGTCGTCTGGTTCGTGATGATCGTCCACATCATCATGTCCTGGCTTATCAACTTTCAGGTGCTGAACCTGCGCCAGCCGCTGGTCTGGCAGATCTGGAGCGGCCTCAACCGCCTGCTTGAGCCGATCTATGGACCGGTGCGCGCGATCCTGCCGAACACGGGCGGGCTGGATCTTGCGCCACTGGTGGTCTTTATCGCCATCATCATCCTGCAACGCGCTCTCGCCAACAACGCTGGCTGGTTCTACGGGTTCTAGGCCATGTCGGCTGCGCCCCTGCTGCGTCAGGTCTTCGGCTTCGATTCCTTTCGGCCGGGGCAGGAAGAGATCGTCAATGCCGTGGCCTCGGGCCGCGATGTACTGGCCATCATGCCGACCGGGGGTGGCAAGTCGCTGTGCTATCAGCTTCCGGCGCTGATGCGCGACGGGCTGACGGTGGTGATTTCACCCCTGATTGCGCTGATGCGTGACCAGGTGCGCGCGCTGACCGAGGCGGGGGTTGCTGCTGCTGCGCTGACCAGCGGCAATTCCGACGAAGAGAATTCCGAGGTTCTGCGTGCCATGGCCGCGCGTGAATTGCGGCTGCTTTACATGGCGCCCGAACGGCTGGCCTCGGGCGCGACGGTGCCGATGCTGCGCCGCGCAGGTGTACAGGCCATCGCGGTGGATGAGGCGCATTGTGTCAGCCAGTGGGGCCATGATTTCCGCCCCGATTATCTACGCGTGGGCGAGCTGCGCCGCGTGCTTTCGGTGCCTTTGGCCGCCTTTACCGCCACTGCCGATGCAGAAACCCGGGACGAAATCGTCCAGCGCCTCTTTGACGGTGCGCAGCCCCAGACCTTTCTGCGCGGCTTTGACCGGCCCAATATTCATCTGGCCTTTCAGCCCAAGGACGGGCCGCGCCGCCAGATCCTTGATTTTGCCGCCGCGCGGCGGGGACAGTCCGGCATCATCTATTGCGGCACCCGCGCCAAGACCGAGACACTTGCTGCCGCGCTGAACCAGTCGGGGCTTGCCGCCACCGCCTATCACGGCGGGATGGAGGCCGATGCCCGCCGCGAGGTCGAGGCGCGTTTCCAGCGCGAGGACGGGCTGATCGTCGTCGCCACCGTGGCCTTTGGCATGGGCATCGACAAACCGGATATCCGCTGGGTTGCCCATGCCGATCTGCCCAAGTCGATCGAGGCCTATTATCAAGAGATCGGCCGCGGTGGCCGTGACGGCGCCCCCGCAGAAACGCTGACGCTTTACGGTCCCGACGATATCCGTCTGCGCCGCGGCCAGATCGACGAAAGTCTGGCCCCGCCCGAGCGTAAGGCGGCCGACCATGCGCGGCTGAATGCGCTTTTAGGTCTGGCCGAGGCGACGGGCTGCCGCCGCATCGCCCTTTTGCGCTATTTCGGCGAAAAGGCGGTCGCGCCTTGCGGTAATTGCGATATTTGCGACGATCCGCCCGAATGTTTCGACGCGACCGAGGCCGCGCAAAAAGTGCTGTCGGCCATTCTGCGCACCGGTCAGACCTATGGTTCGGGTCATATCATCGACGTGCTGACCGGGACCATGACCGAACGGGTGCAGGCCCGCGGCCATGACCATTTGCCGACCTTTGGTGTCGGGCGCGACCTGTCAAAGCCGCAATGGCAGGCGGTGATCCGTCAGATGCTGGGTCTTGATCTGATCCGGCCCGACTCTGAACGCCATGGCGGCCTTGCCATCACCCTTGCTGCTCATCCGGTGCTGCGCGGAGAAGAGCGTATCACGCTTCGCCGCGACACTATGGCCCGCGCCCGCCCGGCAGTCGTGGTGCGCAGCCAGGTTGACCCCGAGGATGAGCCGCTGTTTTCGGCGCTCAAGGCCAAGCGTCGGGCGCTGGCCGAGGCGGCGCGTGTCCCCGCCTATGTCATCTTTCCCGACCGCACCCTGCAAGAAATGGCGCGCCTGCGCCCCGGCACGCTGGATGAGATGGCGCGGGTGAACGGCGTTGGCGCGAAAAAGCTGGAAAGCTATGGCGAGGAATTCTTGCAGGTCATTGCCAAGGATGTGCCGCCAATGCATCCCGCGCGCCGCGCGCTGGCCGGGCGTCCCTCGGGCCAGCTTTTTGATCGGCTGGCCCAGGCGCAGGTCCGGCTGATGCGGGGTGAGGACGGAACGGAAAAGCCGCTTTCGGTCGGAAATTCTGCCTTGCGCCGCATTGCCGAAGACCGGCCGCGCGACCTGTCGCGCTATCTGGATCCGGCGCGGCTGGATCGTTTCGGCGCTGCATTTGCCGCCGAGATCGCCGGCGACCCCGAGTGCTGATCACCGGCCTTGCGACGGGGTTTTCCCTTTCAGCCCGGCCCTGCTGATCGCTTGTGCGACTTCCTGCCGCTATTTATGCGCGGCGGCTCGGGCACGATCCCCGGCACTGGGCATCGGGTCACCATTGGGCGGGCGGACGCCAAAGACCGCGCAGTAAAGCGCCGGGACAAAGATCAGCGTCACCAGCGTCCCGGCGATGATACCGCCCATCATGGCAAAGGCCATCGGCCCCCAGAACACCTGACGCGAGATCGGGATCAGCGCCAGACTGGCCGCCGCCGCTGTCAGCAGAATTGGCCGGGCCCGGCTGTCCGAGGCCTCAAAGACCGCGTCCCATTTGGCGTGCCCCTTGGCAATCAGCTCCTGGATTTCATGGACAAGGATGACCGAGTTGCGGATCAGAATGCCGATCAGTGCCAGAATGCCCAGAATGGCAACAAAGCCCATCGGCACGCCAAAGGGCAACAGGGTTGCAACCACCCCGATCAACCCCAGCGGAGCGGCGGCAAACACGATCAGCGACAGCCGGAAGCTTTGCATCTGCACCATGACCAAGGTCGCCATCACCAGCAGCATGATTGGCACCACGGCTGCGATCGGTTCCTGGCTTTCGGCCGAGGTTTCGACCGTGCCGCCGACCACGACTTTGACGCCGGGGGGCAAGCTGGCCTGAAAGTGCGCGACTTTGTCGGCCATCGCCTCGACCAATGTCGCGGGCTGGTCTTTGCTGGCGATATCGGCCTTGACCGTCACTGTCGGCAGGCCGTCACGCTGCATGACCAGTGGCTGTTCGGTGGCATATTCCAGTTTGGCCAGAGAAACGAGCGGGATCGGCGTCCCTGTCGGTGTCGCAAGCTGGAGGTTCTGGATCGACTCCAGCGACTCGCGATCCGCCAGCGCGCCACGTGCGGTAACGTTGATCAGAAAGATTCCGTCGCGCAGCTGGGTGATCGTGCGGCCGTTAAAGGTCCCCGACAGCGCCCCCGCGATATCTTCATTGGTCAGGCCAAGGCGGCGCGCCTGATCCTGATTGACCCGCAGCCGCACCACCCGCGCCGGCTCATTCCAGTCAAGGGTGATGTCGCGCAGACGCGGTTCGGTCGCCAGAACCGCCGCCAGCTCGCGCGCTGCGTCGCGGGCCTGATCGAGGTCCGGGGACGAGACACGGTATTGCACCGGCTTGCCGACCGGCGGGCCGATCTCAAGGTTTTTGACATAAACATCGGTGCCGATCAGCTCGCGGCCCGCGAATTCGACCAGCCGCGCCTTTAGCCGGTCGCGTGCCGCCAGATCCGGGGTCTGGATCACGATCTGGCCCATATAGGGACCGGGCGTCGGCACATCCATCGACAGAACGAAACGCGGTGCGCCACGACCGACATAGGTCGTCCAGAACAGGGCGTCTGACTCATCAGACAGCATCGCCTCGATTTTGGCCATGTCCTCATCGGTTTTCGCGATCGAGGCATTAGCACGTTCGGTCACGTCGACGATGATCTCAGTCCGGTCAGAGGTCGGGAAAAACTGCTGTTCGACAAAGCCCATCCCCACGACCGAGGCTGTAAAGACCCCAAAAGTGATGGCGATGGTCAGCCATTTATAGCGCATCCCCCGGATCAGCAGCGCATGAAACTGACGACGAAGCCAGCTTGGCTGTCCGGAATGATGGGCCATGGTTGCGGGTAGCATCGTTACGCCCAGCAAAGGCGCAAACAACACCGCGACGATCCAGCTGATGATCAGCGAAACGGCGATCACCACGAAAAGCGAAAAGGTGAACTCGCCCGCTGCCGAGCTATTCAGTCCGATAGGGATAAAGCCCGCCACCGTGACCAGCGTGCCGGTCAGCATCGGAAAGGCGATCGAACTCCACGCATAGCTGGCGGCGCGGCCGAGGCTGTCGCCCACCTCAAGCCGCGAGATCATCGTTTCGATGGCGATCATCGCATCATCCACCAAAAGCCCCAGTGCGATGATCAGCGCACCCAGCGAGATACGCTGCAAGGTGATGCCGTAGATGTCCAGGATGACAAAGGTGATCGCCAGCACCAGCGGTATGGTCAGCGTCACCACGAAACCCGCGCGCAGACCAAGGCTGATAAAGCTGACCAACAGGACGATTGCCACCGCCTCGGCCAGTGCCTGAACGAAATGGCCGACGGCCTCGTCCACGACATGGGGTTGGTCGGCGAACTTGGCCATCTCGATGCCGATGGGCAGGTTGCGCGCGACCTCGTTCATCAGCCCGTCGACCTGCCGCCCGAATTCAAGAATATTGCCGCCGTCGCGCATGCCGATCTGCAGGCCGATAGCCGGCTTGCCATTATAGCGGAAAAGCGCGCTCGGGGGGTCCTCGTAACCGCGCTGGACCGTGGCGACATCGCCGATGTTAAAGAAACGGTCGCCGACCCGCAGGTTCACCGCAGCGATCGATCCGGCATCGTCGAACTGCCCGTCGATGCGCACCAGCACCTGTTCCGGTCCAGCCTGCACGATACCCGAGGGCGAGATTGCGTTCTGCACCGCCAGCGTCTGGACCACCTGATTGTGATTCAGCCCGAGGGCCGCCAGCCGTGCCGACGAAAACTCCAGATAGATCTGTTCCTTGCGCACACCCAAAAGTGCTGTCTTGCCGGCCATGGGCAGGGCCTGAACCTGTTTGCGGATATCTTCGACCCGGTCGCGCAGTTCGCGTTGGGTAAAGCCGTCTGTGGTAAAGGCGTAGATATTGCCGAAAACGTCGCCGAAATCGTCATTGAACTGGAAGCCCTGAAATTCCTTTGGAAAATCAGGCCGGATATCCGTCATCATATTGCGAACACGTTTCCAGACCTCGGGGACCTCGGGGCCTCGGATCGTGGGGTCAAGCTCAAGATAGATCACCGACTGTCCGGGCATGGTGACCGAGTGGGTGAATTTCAGTTCATCAAGCTCTTCAAGCTTGGTCTCGATCCGCGTCGTGACCTGATTAAGCGTGTCCTCAATAGTCGCCCCGGGCAAAGAGGCGCTGATCACCATGACCTTGATGGTGAAATTCGGGTCCTCTTCGCGGCCAAGGCGCAGATAGCTCAGCGTTCCTGCCACCATCGAGATGATCAGCAGGAACCACACCAGCGAACGGTGATGCAGGGCCCAGTCGGAAAGGTTGAAGCGACGTTCTGTCATGGTGTCACGCTGCGGCCTACGGCCTGACCTTCGCTAAGGGATCGGATGCCGCGGATCACGACCTCTTCGCCCGGGGAAAGACCCGAGGCTACGGTGACATACCCGTTAAGCGGTGGGCCGACGGTCTTAATAGCGCGCAGCGAGACGGTGCCTTCCCCGGTATTATTCTGACGGGTGACGACCCAGACATGGCTGGCACCGTCCCGCTCCAGGATGGCCGTTTCGGGCAGGACAAGTCGCGAGGCACCCGCCCCGGCAGGACGCGCGCGGACCAAAGCGCCCAACCGCAGATCCGCATCCTCTTGCAGCTCCAGATGGATGCGCCGGGTCCGGGTTACAGCATCCGCGACCGGCTCAATCTGCTCGACCGTGGCGGTCAGGATGCGATCGGGTTCGCGTTCCGACCAGACCTCATAAGGATCGCCGGTCCGGATCCCGGAAAGAACGGCATCGGGCAGATCGATCATCGCCTCGATCCCGTCCTGCGTGGAAAGCCGCACCACAGGTTCACCCGCACTGACGACTGCGCCGGCATTGGCGAACACCTCACTGATCACCCCGTCGAAGGGCGCGCGCATCACGGTAAACCCTTCGGCATCGCGAGCCCGGATCAGCTCTGAACGTGTCTGTTGCCGGGCCGCCTGGGCCGTGGCAAGTGCACGCTCGGCCTGTTCAAGCTGCGCGGCCGTGGCGACATTGCGTTGCGCCAGCGCCCGTGTCCGCTCGGCTGTGGCCAAGGCGGTGCTCAACTCGACCTCGGCGGCTTCGGCGGCGGCTTCGGCGGCCCGGACATCCCCCTGAAGGTCGTCAGGATCAAGCGTGGCCAGCACTTGCCCCTGCTTAACAATATCGCCGATATCAACATTGCGCGCCGTCACCCGGCCAAGCGTCTGAAAGCCCAGCATCACCTCGATCCGGGCGGTGATGACCCCGGGGACCGAGTGGCCGGAGCCTTCGTCATCGCTGACAAGAATGCTTGCCACCGGGCGGGGCGCAGTATCGGGCTGGAGTTGCGTTTTCTGCCAGGGCAGGGAAAAAGCGGCCACTTCTCCGGCCAGTACGGCAAATGCCAAAAGCATCGGGATCAGGGTTCTTGGCATCATTCCGACTGCTCCGTAACAGATGCATCGGCGACCTCTCGCCCGGGATAGAGGATTTGCGAGCCGGCACCGACCACGGTCTGTCCCGGCTCGACCCCGCCGCTGAGGATGATGATACCATTAGCGAAACGCTCGATCTGAACCGGGGTCAAAGAGACCCGATTATCATCGCCCACCAGCCATACCGCGGGGCTGCCATCGGCAGCGGTCAGAGCGGTCCAGGGCACGGCAATGCCGGTGCCAGCCGGATAGTGCACTGCGCCCCGAACTGCAGCGCCCAGCAGCGCGACATTGGCCGGTGCATCATCGATTTCGGCCCGCACGGTGACTGAGCCGGTGGTCGGATCGACCAGCGGAGCAATTTCGCTGACCTTTGCCGTCATGCGCAGGTCAGGAAGGTCGATGCCATACAGGGTGACAGGTGCGCCGATCGCATCGCGCAGCAAGGGGGTATCAGGTGCCTGAAATACGGCCTCTCTGCCGGTTTCGGAAGCCAGTGAGATCACCGGCTGGGCCGTTCCGGCGATCTGTCCCGGTTCGGCCTGTCGCGCGGTCACGATGGCATCGGCCGGGGCATATATCACCGTATCCTCAAGCGCGCGTTTAGCCTGACCAAGAGCGGCGCGGGCCTGCTCCAGCCCGCCGCTTGCTGCTGACAGGGCCTGACTGGCCGCATCACGTCCGGCAAGTGTGCCGACCCCGCGGCTGAGCATCGCCTCGGCCCTTTCCAGCGCCTGGCGGGCCTGCGCCTCGGTTGCCTCGGCAGAAGCTACGGCCGCCTGTGCGACGCGCAGTGCCTGTTCCTGTTGCAAGGGGTCGGTTCGCGCGAGCGCCTGTCCCTTGATGACATGGTCGCCTTCATGCACCAGCACCTCGGTCACGCGCCCGCCCAGCCTGAAGCCAATATCGACGCTGTCGCTTGCGTGGATGGTGCCAGTGAGGGCTGCGTCAAAGGTCAGTTCGGTTCGTTCAACCTGAACGAATTCGACCCGCAGTGGCGCCTGGGCCCAGCCCGGCCCGGCGAGAAGCAGCAGCGCAAAGATCGGTATGGCCCGGTTCGGCATGACTGTCCCGTCGCTAGTTTCTGAATTGGTGCCTAAAACCTGAGGTGGTGAAAAGCCCCAGAATGAAATGACCTTACGGAGAAGCAGCCATAGCGTAGTCCTGATTGGTTAGGTTGATCCGGAATTGCGCTCTCCCGACGATAATCGCTGCGTCACATAGTGGTCCTATTGATAGCTGCGCACCAATGCGGCTGCGATCATGCCCCAGCCGTTCACGACGACAAAGAACGCCAGCTTGAAGGGCAGCGCAACAACCACCGGCGGCACCATCATCATGCCCATCGACATCAGCACGGCCGAAACCACCAGATCGATAATGAGGAAAGGCAAGGCGATCAGGAAGCCAATCTCGAAGGCGCGCTGAATCTCGCTAAGCATGAAGGCGGGGATCAGGACCGACAGACGATCTGGCGCAGCTTGCGGGTCAGGCGCAACCTCTGCCAGCGTTGCAAGCATTCCGGGGTCGGTCCGATGCTCCATAAAGCCGCGAAACGGAATGATGCCGCGTTCGAACGCCTGTTCGATGTTGATCTGGCCGTCGCGTAATGGGGCGCCGGCGACCTCCCATGCTTCGGTCAGCACCGGGTTCATCACAAACCAGGTCAGGAACATCGCCAGGCTGACGATCAGCATATTCGGTGGAGATTGCTGTAGCCCCAGTGACTGGCGCAGGATTGACAGCACCGTCACGATAAACGGAAAGCAGGTCACCATGATGGCAATGCCAGGTGCCAAAGATAGGGCCGTCATCACCGCCAGCAGGGTGATCGCATGGCGTCCGACGCCACCGGTAGCCGTATTCGGTCCGGCGGCGTCGGTAAGCGGCGACAGATCTTGCGCTGCCGCTGCGACGGGCAGGACCAGGGCAGCGAAGATGCTAGTCCAGCGGATCACGATGCATTGGCCGGAGCTAGAATGCGGACGCAAAGGCGGTTGTCGGTATCCTGACCGGCCACCAACTCTCCATAAGCGATGATCTTGTCACCTACACAGATATCGACCCCGTCGGACATGTCGCGGTCCAGGGGAACGATATCGTCAGGTCGCAGACGCGACAGCTCAGCTACAGTCAGTCGCGTGCTGCCTAGTCGGATGGTGATTTCTACCTGAATCTGATCGGTCGCGATCAGCCCTGCAAGATCGTTCATGGTCAGTCCCTTGCTCCAATGTCGTTGATAATGGACTTGAGTCCCGCGATGGCGCTTGCGGGATCAAAGATGATCTGGCCCTGAGCAGCAGTCAGTTCGACTATGCTTTGTCCTGTGTCTGCGGCCTCGATCCGTGCGTCCAGGATACCTGCCCGCTCAAGGCAGTCGGCCAGATCGGGCTGCAGGTCCTCTGGACAGCGTATGGTGATGATTTGCTCCGGGGTATGTTTGATGATCTGTCCAATTTCCGCCGTCAGCGCGTGGCACAGCCGTTCTTGTTCTGATCGTGGTGCGAGCAGGTCTACGATGGCTTGCAACACTGGTGTCAGGGCGGTCTGTAGGTCACGCCGCAACTCTGACTCACGCTTATGGGCGGTTAACAGGTCCCGGTGCAGCGTGGTCAGGGCGGAGGTCAGCGCATCCAGGCTTAGCTCGCGGCCCTCGGCAAAGCCTTTTTCATAGCCGTTCTGAAATGCCTCTTCCTCGGCTATGGTGATGGCTGTCTGTGCGGCAGGGGGGGGTGAGGTAAATGATTCCAGACGAAGTGCTATCGGGTTCATGAGACATCCTCATGCTTTTCGATCCAGCCCGAGAGAATCTGAAGGCTTTCATTCTTACGCGATTTCATAAGTTCTTTCAGACGCCCGACCGGATCGGCGCTGCCCGTATCTGAGGGGGTAAAGTCGATCTCGGGGACCACCTCGGGGATAGTCTGCTGATCCGGAGTATTTGTTGCCAAGGCTGGCAGCGGCTCAGAGCGGTCCAATGCAGGCAGAGCCTGATTGGCTGCGGACTTGGCGCGCAGCAAAGGGCGCAGCAGGAAAGCGGCCAATGCCAGCGCAAAAAAGCCAATAAGGGCGACGCGGATCAGGCCGTTCAGGTCCAGCCTGGACAGCAGCCCGCCGGCTTTGGCAAGCGTGCCGACGTCGGAGAGCGAGGCGAATGGCAGCGATTTCACGGTGATCGCATCGCCCCGACCTTCGTCAAAGCCAACGGTCGAGGCGACGAGTTCGCGCAGCGCCTGCAGCTCGGTCTCGTCCCGGGGAACGAGGGTGCTTTCGCCATTGGCACTGGTCCGGGCGACCCCGTTGACCAGTACCGCAACGGTCAGGCGGCGGGTAGCCCCCGGCTGGCGCGACACCTCACGCGTGATCTTGCTGACCTCGAAATTCGACCTCTGCCGGGATTCCGAGCGTGATGAGCGATTCTCATCGCCCGAGCTATCCTGCCCCTGCGGCAGGTTCGATGCCGCTGTTACCGCACCCTGCTGCGAGTTTGAGCTTTGATCGGCGCTTTCTTCGCTTTCCTGCGAGATCAGCGCCCGTTCCTGCGGATCGAATCTCTGTTCGGTCAGAAGTTCGGATTCCTTGATGACATCCAGATTCAGTTCGACAATCGCATTGCCCGGACCGACATGCGCGGCGAGGATACGTTCGACATTGCGCTTCATCTCGGTTTCGCGTTCGTCCCCACTGAAGTCTTCGCCCGGAGAGACCACGCCGTGTTCACTGTCGATGACAGAAACTTGATCCGCAGCCAGTCCGGGAACGCCGGATGACACTAGAAACTTCAGTGCTTTAGCCTGATTTCGGGTTATGGGCGCGCCATCGGTGGTCAGCGTGACTGATGCAGTTGCCTCGGCTTCGCGGCGGTAGCCGCGACCTTGAGGCACAGCCAGATGCACACGGGCCGACCGGACATTTGGCAGGGCCAGAATGGTGCGGGCCAACTCGCCCTCTTTTGCGCGCCAATAGGCGGCATCGAACATTTGCGAAGTGGTGCCGAAACCCGACATACCGTCCAGAATCTCGTATCCCGAGCCCCCGGCTGAGGGCAGCCCTTCGCCTGCCAGGGTCGTGTCGCGTATGTGGTGGAAATTGCCGAGCAGCGAGCTCCGGGCATGTAACGATGGCTCCAGTCAGGCCGCGAGGTCAAGGGACATTGGCTCGAGAGGCTGGGACAGAGTT
>Ga0182743_1000509_pt1 | contig 47483 bp, 46 predicted proteins | sample eDN3rd30CKraftOP_FD_128522 | JGI IMG/M metagenome (GOLD analysis project Ga0182743, IMG submission 128522) | Enriched Organic Plus compost microbial communities from Emeryville, California, USA - eDNA 3rd pass 30_C Kraft OP (version 2) (version 2) ... | reverse complement strand
CACCGGAGCCACCGGAGCCACCGGAGCCACGGGCGCCACTGGTGCGACCGGTGCCACGGGCGACACCGGAGCGACCGGTGACATCGGCCCGACCGGCGAAACCGGCGCCACCGGACCGACCGGACCGACCGGAACCGAGGGCATGCCCGGCCGTCCCGCGGATCCCGGCCCGCCGTACGTCGCGGGTGCCCGCAGCGCGGGTGACTCGCTCTTCCCGAACATCGGGAACACCGGTTACGACGCGCTCGACTACGACATCAACATCGACTACAACCCGCTGACCAACGAGTTCAACCCGGGTACGTACACGACGATGACCGCCGAGGCGACGAACTTCATCTGGGAGTTCAGCCTCGACTTCGGCAATCTCGTCGGTGGAGCGCAGAAGCTCTCCGTGACCAGGGTCGAGGTCAACGGCCAGAACTCCTGGTTCCAGGAGGTCGACAACTCCAAGCTGGTGATCGCCCCGCCGACCCCGATCGACGAGGGTGAGGAGTTCACCGTCAAGGTCAGCTACAGCGGTTACGTGAACCACATCGTGGACCCGGACGGGTCGCGCGAGGGGTGGGTCCGGGCCTGCCGTTCCGGCAACCCGAGCCCGACCAATACGAACTGCTTCGGTTCGTTCACGGTGAGCGAGCCGATCGGTGCGCAGAGCTGGTTCCCGAACAACAACATCCCGTCCGACCGGGCGACTTTCACTACCACCACGAAGGTTCCGACCCAGACCGGGACGGACGAGTGGACCGCCCTCGGTACGGGTGAGTTCGTGTCGAAGGTCGACGGGGCCGACGGCAAGACCACCTGGAAGTGGCGGGAGAACCTGCCGACCGAGACGTACCTGACGACCGGGTCGGTATGCCGCTGCACCTACTGGGTTGACTCGGCCACGGACACGTCGAACAACCGTACGTTCCCGATCTACAACGCGTACGACAACTCGGCGTCCAACGCCCAGGTCACCAGCATGATGACCCAGTTCGACGCTCAGGAGGGCATGATCAACGAGTTCTCCGAGCTGTTCGGGCCCTACCCGCTGAACTCGGGTGGCGTGTTCGCCGGCCGGACCACGGGAATCGGATACGTCCTGGAGAACCAGGGCAAGATCCACTTCCCGACGCTCAGCATCAGCAACAGCACCCTGGCTCACGAGTACGTGCACCAGTGGTTCGGTGATGCGGTCGGCCCGGCTACGTGGAACCAGATCTGGTTCAACGAGGGCTGGGCGCAGTGGGGTTCGTGGTACCACACCTCGCCGACCACCCCGGCGACCCAGACCACGAGCAACTACAACTCGACCAGCAACCCGACCAGGTGGAACATTCCGCCCGGCACGCTGAACAACGATCCGGCGTACCTGTTCTCGACGTTCCAGACGTACACGCGTCCGGCGATGATGCTCGAGTACTACCGCCAGATCGTGGGTGACGCGAAGTTCTCCGCCTTCGCCAAGAAGCTGCAGACGGACTTCGCCTACAGCAACATCAACGCCGAGCAGTTCATCGACACGGCGGTCGAAGTCGCCGACTTCGGTCCCGTCCAGGAGGCCGCACTGGAAGAGTTCTTCGACCAGTGGCTGTTCCTGGCCGGCAAGCCGACGCTGATCTCGACCAACTTCCCGCCCGAAGAGTAGGAAGCCGGACGAGACACGCCAAGTGAAAAGGGCCCCGCGGATGCGGGGCCCTTTTCTTGCGACAAGAGCGGCGTGGGCTCAGGTGTACATGCCGCCGAACTGTCCGCCGGTCACGTTCAGGACCTGGCCGTGCACGTAGTTGGCGAGGTCCGAGGCGAGGAACAGCACGGGGCCCGAGGCCTCCTCCGGCGAGGCCGGGCGACCCAGCGGGATGATCATCGAGGCCATCGCGCGCATCTGCTCCGGGATGCCGAGCTGGATCTCCTCGCCGTCGGGCGACTTGATCGTCTCGGCGTCGCTCTCCTTGGCGGCGGTCAGACGCGTCTCGACGAAGCCGAAGGCGACCGCGTTGACGTTGATCTTGAACTGGCCCCACTCCTTGGCGAGGGTCTTGGTCAGGCCGACCACGGCCGACTTGGCGGCGCTGTAGTTGGCCTGGCCGGCGTTACCCATCGTGCCGGAGACGGACGAGATGTTGATCAGCTTGCGGAAGTACTCCTTGCCCTCCGCGGCCTCGGCCTTGGCGGCCTCGCGCCAGGCCGGGGCCAGGGCGCGGGCGACGCGGAACGGCACGATGGTGTGGATGTCGAGCATGGCCTGGAACTGGTCGTCCGTCATCTTGTGGGCCACGCCGTCCCACGTGTAGCCGGCGTTGTTCACGACGATGTCGACCGACCCGAAGGCTTCCTGGGCGGTCGCGACGAGCTTCTCGGGGGCGTCGCCCTTGGTCAGGTCGCCGCCGAAGACGGCGGTCTCGCCGTCGATCTCCGAGGCGGTCTGCTCGGCGACGTCCGCGTCGAGGTCGTTGATCAGGACCCTGGCTCCGTTCGCCGCGAAGAGTTCGGCGGTCGCCCGTCCGATTCCGCGTGCCGAACCGGTCACGATCGCGTTCTTGCCTTCAAGTAGTCCCATCGATGAAACTCTCCTTGGATTGGTTGCGCGCCGCACTATAGAGCCAAACCCTCGGTCCGCAACCCGATCGCAAGGGCCCCGCAAGGGGTGGATTGGAACCTGCTGCCATCACCAATCCCTTTCCGAGAGGTTCCAGTCCGATGAAAATCAACAAGCGCATCAGCTCGAGTTGTGCCGGTGCGAACGTGGTCCTGACGTTCGCCTTCATCGTCGCCCTGTTCGCGTGGTTCGCGAACAGCCCCCAGGCCGATGCCGCGAACGTGTCATGGGTCGGCAATGACGGCAACGTGTACCGCAGCTCGCCCGACGGCACGATCCGCCAGAAGGTGACCGCTGACGCGACCCCGACCGACCGTTACGTCACTCCCTCCCAGAAGAACGACGGCACGATCGTCGCGATCCGCAAGGTCAGCTCCAGCGCGTTCGCGTACTTCCTCAACCCCGCCAACGGCCAGGTGAAGGACACCTGGATCCTGCCCAAGACCGGGGCCGGATCGTTCGCGCCGTTCAACGGCGGCACCGTCTCCCCCGAGGGCGGCATGTTCGTATACGACTGGCACTACTTCGACTGCTGGACCAACCCCTGCACGCTCAACCAGCGAGTCTCGTTCATCTCCGGCCCGGGTACGACGAACCCCTGCCTGATCAACTGCCACACGTACTACATCCGGCCGCGCTGGATCCCGGGCACGCCGTACGCCGGTTTCGTCGACACCGACTTCCGCCGGATCTGGGTGCAGAAGGCGGGCAGCGCCGAACCGAACGCCTGGCTCGGCTTCAACGACCCGAACGCCGGCGACATGGAGAGCTTCGACGTGTCCTCGAACGGGATCACGGTGCTGGAGGTGACGCCCGAGAACTCCGACGCATCCGAATTCGCGTTCTGGAACACCGGCGGCACCCCGCCCGCCGGGACCCCGACTCATCGCTGCTCGGTAGTCGGGATCGCCAAGGCCCCGGCCTACCCCCGATTCTCCCCCGACGGTTCGATGATCACGTGGCAGGACCGCGGTGGCGTCTACACCGCCCGCGTCCCGTCCCAGACCGGTGGCGGCACGTGCTCGCTGAACCCGACCCGGATCGGCGACGGCCAGGAGCCGGCCTTTGGTGCGGTCACGCTGACTTCGCCCGGGCCCACGGGTCCGACGGGGCCCACCGATCCGACCGGACCCACCGGACCGACCCAACCCACCGGACCCACGGGGCCCACGAGCCCTACAGGCCCCACCGGACCCACGGGTCCGACCGATCCGCTGCCTGGCAAGCCCCGGGTCAGCCTCCGGGTCAACCCTGCGATCGCCAGGACCAGGGCCGGTAAGGTGGCGACGCTGACCGCCACCGTCAAGGCGGCGGGAGGCACCGTGGCCATGGCCAGGGTCTGCGCCACGGTCAGCGGCAAGGCGCGAAAGCTGGTGAAACCGTCGGCCTGCCGCACCATCCGAAACATCGCCGCCGGACGCTCCGCCAAGGCCGTCTTCCGTCTCCGCACGACGCGCAAGGCGAAGGGGATCCACGCCGTCAGGGTGAGCGTCTCCGGCCCCGGCATCAAGACCGTCAACTCGAACAACAAGGTAAAGGTGATCAAGTGAACACCCGAAACCGAAAGGACCCCGAGATGATCTACCGGACGACCCGTCCGTACGAGGTGCGCGACGGCGGCCTCCGCGTCGCCCTCGCCCTCTTCACCTGCCTGTTCGTCGCCTGGTTCCTGTTCGCAGCCGACATGGCAGGGGCGGCGGCGACCCAGTACAAGGGCAAGACCAAGGGCGGCAGCTCGGTCACGTTCAAGCTCCAGGGCAAGCAGGCGAAGGGGATCCGCACGGTCGTCCCGACGATCTGCGTCGAGACCACCGGGACCTACCAGTCGCGGGCCGGGAGCGAGCTGTACCGGCCGGTGAAACCCGGGCGGATCGGCAAGACGGTCAAGAGCAAGGCGCTCCAACCGGCCGCCATGAACCAGGGCATCAAGGCAACCAAGAACTACGAGGTGACCCTTCGCAAGAAGGGGCGCAAGGTGTCGGGCAAGCTGAAGCTCAACTTCTCGTTCCTGATCCCGGACCTGTTCACCGGGGCGAAGATCTTCATCTGCTCCGGGACGACCACCTTCACGGCCTCACCCAGGTAGGTCCTCGCCCGAAGGGGCCCACGAACCCCGGAACCGCGAGATGCGGGTTTCGCCGGATGGAGGCGACGATCCGCATGTCGCGACTCCAAAGTCGGTTGCGTGTCGCCGGCCGGCCGCCGGGGGAAACCGTGGTTCCGGGTCCCTCGGGTGGGGTAGGTTCGAGCCATGAAGATGATCCAGGGTTACCGCGAGTTCATCACCCGCGGAAACGTGATCGACCTGGCCGTCGCGGTCGTGATCGGCGCTGCGTTCACGGCGCTCGTCAACTCCATCGTCGCCGACCTGTTCACCCCGTTGATCGCCGCGATCATCGGCGAACCGGACTTCTCGGCCCTGAGCTTCACCATCAACGGGTCGGAGTTCACCTACGGTAACTTCATCAACGCGCTGATCGCGTTCCTCTCGATCTCCGCGGTGATCTACTTCTTCGTCATCGTCCCGATGAACCACCTGAAGCGGGACGAGGAGGCGACGCACCGGGAGTGTCCCGGGTGCCTGTCCGAGATCCCGGTGAAGGCGACCCGCTGCGCCCACTGCACGGCCGAGGTGGCCCCCACGGGCTGACCGCCGCCACGACCAGACCCCCAGGGGACGCTCGCGCCGGGTGTCCCGGCTCAGGGCAGCAATTTCGACGGTTGGGCGTTCTTCAGGAGGAGGTTCGAGAGGAGGATGACCACCGGCTCTTTGCCGTGGTTGGCGGCGCGGTGATGGTTGGACGGCTGCTCGATCAGCCACTGGCCCGTGCGGACCCTGGCGGTCTGGCCGGCGCGGATCACCCGCACCTGCTTCGCCGCGTCGCCGGGGCCGGTCATGACCCGGGCCCGGCCCGACTCGACGGTGTAGGTGAGGACACCACGCTGGATGTAGCCCAGTTGCGTGCCCTGATGCATGTGGAGCGGGATCTTCGCGCCGGGCTGGATCACGACCCGCGAGAGGCCGAGCGCGCGGCCCGGGGCGCCGATCGGATTGACCACGCGCGCCAACGAGTTGTACTTCGGGGCGGGCGGTTCGTTCATCGCCGAGATCGCGACGGCGGTGCCGCCTCCCAGTGCGAACAGGGCCACGGCCGCCAGGCCGAGGCGGAACCTGCGGCCCGCGTGATGGGCCCGTTTGATGCGATTCCCGGGTTTCACTGTTGCCTCGCTCCCATGCTCCGGTTACGAACGGGACGCGGCCGTTCCGACCGTCAGCTCAGACGAACCTGAGCGCCCCGTCGTCGAGACTACCGCGCAGGAGCTCCCGCCGGTCCGAGAAATAGTTCATGTGGAGCACCCAGGGGGAGGTGTCCCCGGCCTTGGGTAGTTGCGAGACCGCCCGCCGGATGTACCCGGACTCGAGGTTCAGCAGCGGGACCGTCTCCATCGGGCCGTCCGGCGCGACGGGCACGCCGCTGCGTGCTCCCGATCGCTCGACCCGGGATATGAAGCGGCTCGCGAACCTGGCGATCAGCTCGGACTTGAGCGTCCAGGACGCGTTCGTGTACCCCACCACGAAGATGAAGTTGGGCACCCCGGAGAGCATGGCTCCCTTGTAGACCAGCCGCTCCGCGGGGTTCACCGGCTCGCCGTCCACCGTGATCGCGACGTCCCCGAAGACGAGGATGTCCAGGCCGGTCGCCTTGACGATCACGTCGGCCTCGATCTCCGGGCCCTCCCGGAGATGGATCCGGTCGGAGGAGACCCGCTCGATGTTGCCCGTCTCGATCCGGGCCTTGCCGGAGCAAATCGCGGCGAAGAAATCACCGTCGGGAGCGAAACACACCCGCTCCACCCACGGATCGTACGCGGGGACGAGGTGGCGCTTGTCGAAGCCGGGCGGGAGCTGCTTGCGGGCCCCGCCGATGAAGAGCCGGCGGGACAGGTTGGGGAAGCGGCGGGCCAGGTTGAACTGGGCCATCTCGGTGAGGACGCCGAGCCAGCGGATGAGCCAGGCCGCGCGCCGGGAGGAGAAGTGGCGGTGGATCCAGTCCCCGATCCCGCCGGAGTCGGGCACGCTGACCACGTAGCCCGGCGAGCGCTGGAGCATCGTCACCCGGGCCCCCTCTCTGGCCAGGGCGGGGACGATCGTGATCGCGGTCGCCCCGCTGCCCACGACCACCACCTTGCGGTCGCGGACCTCCAGGTCCTCGGGCCAGTGCTGGGCGTGGAACATCTCGCCCTCGAACCCGTCCTCGCCCTCGAAGGCCGGTTCGTGGCCGCGGTCGTAGCGGTAGTACCCGGTGCAGCCCATCAGGAAGCGGCAGCGGATCGGGTCGCCACCCTCGATGCCGACCGTCCACCGGGCGCTCTCGCTGTCCCAGTCGGCGCTCGTGGCGCGCTGGCCGAAGCGGATGTGCCGGTCGATGCCGTACTCGGCCGCGGTCGCCTCGAGATAGGCGCGGATCTCGGGTCCGCTGCCGAAGTGCCTCGTCCCCGTCCAGGGACGGAACGAGTAGGAAAACGTGCCCATCCCCGAATCGGAGCGGATGCCGGGGTAACGGAACAGGTCCCAGGTGCCGCCGATCCGGTTCCGGCTCTCGATCAGCGTGTAGGACAGCCCCGGATGCTCCAGGCCGAGGCGATGGGCCATCGCGATGCCGGATATCCCGGCACCGACGATGACCACATCGAGTTCTTCCGTTTGCCCGCTCACCGGCGGGAGGGTATTAGAGCCCGTAGGAGCGACCGATCACCTCGAGCATGACCTCGTCGGTACCGGCGCCGATCCGGTTCAACCGGATGTCGCGGTAGTGCCGCTCGACCTCGTACTCCTCCATGTAGCCGTAGCCACCGTGGATCTGGATCGTCTGGTCGGCGATGTCGCAGGCCATCTGGGCGGAGTGCAGCTTCGCCATCGAGATCTCGCGCACCGGGTACTCGCCGTTCGCGACGCGCCAGGCGACCGTGTAGGTGAACTGCTTGCTGGCCTCGATCCGGGTCGCCATCTCGGCGATCTTGTGGCGGATCGCCTGGAACTTGCCGATCGGGCGACCGAACGCGTTGCGCTCCTTGGCGTACTCGATGGCGGTCTCGAGGAGGCGCTCGGCGGAGGCGTTGGAGCCGGCCGCGGCGACCAGCCGTTCGCTCTGGAGCTCCCAGCTGATGTGGTAGAAGCCCTTGCCGACCTCGCCCAGGACCGAGTCGGCCGGGACCCGGAAGTCCTCGAAGGTGATCTCGCCGGTGACGGAGGCGTGCATGCCCATCTTCTCCAGGTTCTTGGCGACCGAGAAGCCGGGCAGTTCGTTGCCGTCCTCGTCCCGGATGTCGATCAGCATCAGGGTGATGCCGTCGTGGCCGGCGTCCGGGTCGGTCTTGGTGACCAGGACCATGAAGTCGGCGCGGGCCGCGTTGGTGATGAAGGTCTTGGAGCCGTTGATCACGTACTCGTCGCCGTCCAGGATCGCGGTGGTGCGGATGCCCGCCACGTCCGAACCGGCCCCGGGCTCGGTGATGCCGAGCGCTCCGATCTTCTCACCGCGGATGCCGGGCGCCAGGTACTTCTGCTTCTGCTCCTCGGTGCCGAGCAGGTGGATGGGAGGGAGGACCATGTCGGTCTGGACCGCGAAGCCCATGCCGAGCCCGCCGGAGCCCGCGTAGCTCAGGGCCTCGGCGCGGACGAGCGAGTAGTAATAGTCGCCGCCCTGTCCGCCGTACTCCTCCGGGAAACAGAGGCCGAGGTAACCGAGCTCGCCGGCGCGCCTCATGGCGGAGTCGGGCCACTTCGTCTTCTCCCACTCGTTGCGGTGGGGGTACAGCTCCTTCTTGACCCAGGCGACCATCGACTCGCGAAGGTCCTCGTGCTCCTGGGTGAAGATGAAGTGCTTCTGGTTCGCCTCGAAGTCGGGCTTGATGACGGTGTCGGACACTGGTTGCTCTCCTCGGGACAGCTTGGAAGGGGTTGGCCAATTCTGGAAAGTGGACAGTAGCACTTTCTACTCTCAACTAGCTGCTATCTTTGCCGCCATGAGCCAAGCCAGTCCTTCCTTCGAGAAGATCCGGTACGAGGTCGCGGACTACGTCGCGACCATCACGCTGGACGATCCCGAAACCCGAAATGCCCTCTCCGACCAGCTCCTCGGCGAGCTGATCGAAGCCCTCCACCTCGCGCGCCGGGACGAATCGGTTCGGGTCGTCGTGCTGGCGTCCTCCCACGAGAAGGTGTTCTCGGCCGGCGGCAACCTCGCCGCCTTCGGCAGCGACGCCAACGCGGTCCAGAAGTTCGAGGGTGCCGACAACTTCGTCGAGGCCTTCAAGTTGCTCGGCCAGCTCGGCAAGCCCTCGATCGTCGCCGCCCGGGGTCACGTGCTCGCCGGCTCGCTCGGCCTCGCCCTGGCCTGCGACCTGATCCTCTCGACCGAGGAGGCGACCTTCGGCACCCCCGAGATCAACGTCGGCCTCTTCCCGTTCATGATCATGGCGCTGATCTACCGCAACGTGCCGCGCAAGAAGGCGAACGAGATGCTGCTGCTGGGCGGCCGGATGTCAGCGGCCGAGGCGAAGGAGGCGGGCATCGTCAACCACGTCGCCAAGGCCAAGGAGTTCGACGCGGTGCTCGATGACTGGAGCCGGATGCTGGCGTCCAAGTCCCCGCTGATCATGAAGCTGGGCAAGGACGCGATGTGGCGTCAGATGGACATGGGCCTGGCCGAGGCCCTGGACTACCTGCGCTCGCAGCTCGCGATCGAGCTCTCGAGCGAGGACGCGATCGAGGGCGTCAAGGCCTTCTTCGAAAAGCGCGAGCCTGAATGGAAGGGACGCTGATGAGCGAGAACGGAAACGAGTCCGCGGAGGCCCCGAAGAACCTGCTGCCCGGGACAGCGCCGCTGACGGCGCTGACGGAACAGCTCCACGAGCGCCGGGGCAAGGCCCGGCTCGGGGGCGGCCTGGAGAAGATCGAGAAGCAGCACGAGCGCGGCAAGCTGACCGCCCGCGAGCGGATCGACCTGCTGATCGACGAGGGCACGTTCAACGAGATCGGCATCCACGGGCGACCGCACTATTCGCAGCCCTCCATGAAGGACAAGGAGGCGCCGGCGGACGGCGTCGTGACGGGCTGGGGCGACGTCGACGGCCGCCCGGTCGCGGTCGTCGCGTACGACTTCACGGTGATGGCAGGGTCGATGGGCCAGACCGGCGAGATCAAGGTGACCAGGATCAGGGAGATGGCGCTGCAGAAGCGGATGCCATTGATCTGGTTGCTCGACTCGGCCGGGGCCCGGATCCAGGAGGCGGCGGGATCACTGTTCGCCGGCTCGGGTCACCTGTTCCGTGAAGAGGTCCAGATGTCGGGGGTCGTGCCGATGGTGGCGGCGATGATGGGACCCTGCGCCGCCGGCACGGCCTACATCCCCGGCCTGGCGGACTTCGTTCCCATGGTGGTAGGGCAGGGAGCGATGGCGCTGGCCGGGCCGCATCTGGTCAAGGCGGTCACCGGCGAGGAGATCGACATGGAGGACCTCGGCGGGGCGAAGGTGCACTGCCGCAAGTCCGGCGTCGGCGACCTCGAGGTCAAGGACGATCCGGAGTGCATCGCCGCGATCAGGAAGTACCTCTCGTTCTTCCCGAGCAACTGCGAGCAGAAGCCGCCGGTCGTCGAGACCGGCGACCCGGAGGACCGCGGCTCGGACAAGCTGCTCGAGATCATCCCCGAGTCGCCCCGCACGCCGTACAACATGTACGAGGTGATCGAGGAGATCGTCGACGACGGTGACTACTTCGACATCAAGCCGAAGTTCGCGAAGTCGCTGATCACCTGCCTGGCCCGGATGGGAGGCCAGCCGGTCGGCATCGTCGCCAACCAGCCGAAGGTGCTGGGCGGCGTGCTCGACGTGGACTCCGCGGACAAGGCGGCCCGCTTCATCAACCTGTGCGACGCCTTCAACATCCCGCTGCTGTTCCTGCAGGACGTTCCCGGCTTCATGGTCGGATCGAAGGTCGAGCAGCAGGGCATCATCCGGCACGGGGCGAAGATGCTCTACGCCGTCAGCCGCGCCACCGTGCCGAAGATCACGGTGCTGGTGCGCAAGGCCTACGGCGCCGGCTACTACGTGATGTGCGGCCGGGCCTACGAGCCCGACCTGATCGTCGCCTGGCCCGGGGCCGAGATCTCGGTGATGGGTGCCGAGGGGGCGGTGAACATCATCGGCCGCTCCGCGATCGAGGCGTCCGACGATCCCGAGGCGACCCGCGAGGCGATGCTCAACGCGGTGCGCCAGCAGATCGATCCCTACATCGCCGCCGGCAACGCGATGATCGACGACATCATCGACCCGCGTGAGACCCGCCAGACGGTGATCCGTGGTCTGCGCATGGCCAGGGACAAGAAGGTCGAGCGTCCGTGGAAGAAGCACGGGGTGATGCCCGTATGAGCGATTGGATGGAGCTCCGACTCGAGCACAAGCAGCCCGCGCTGGACGGACTGCTCACCTTCGACGGGCAGGTCGTGGAGGCATTCGGCTTCAACGACGTCCGTTCGGTGAGGATGCCCGTCCGTCTGCTCGAGAAGGTCACGGTCAGTTTCAAGAGCGGACTGATCGCCCAGCCCAACATCACGTTCGAGGGCAGGAACGGTGGCCTGGGCTTCATCCAGCCGATCGAGGTCTCGGACGAACGGCGTCCCGAGATCGAGGCGTTCGCCGACGCCGTAAACGCCGCAATCCGGAACGGCGCCTAGGGCGCCGGCCGAGCAGGAGAAGAGAATGAGCAAGTTCGAAGACCCCGTCATCATCAGCAACTCGATCTCGGGGGTGATCGCGAACCGGGACCAGTGCCCGGCGATCCCGTACACGCCCGAGGAGTACGCGGCCGAGGCCAGGCGCGCGGTGGACGAGGGCGCCACCCAGATCCACATCCACGCCCGCAAGCCCGACGGCACCCCGTCGTACGAGATCGAGGACTTCCAGGCGATCACCGAGGCGATCAAGTCCGAATGCCCCGACGTGATCATCAACTACTCGACGGGTGCGATCGGCATCCCGATCGAGAAGCGCGTGGCCTACCTCGAAGCGTGCCGGCCCGACGTGGCGGCCCTCAACATGAGTTCGATGAACTACGCGAAGTACTCGCGCAACCGCAAGGACTTCGTCTTCAAGGCCGTGTTCGAGAACTCGTTCGACACCATCATCGAGTTCATCACCGCGATGAACGAGCTGGGGATCAAGCCGGAGCACGAGTGTTTCGACGCCGGCCACGTCGCCAACCTCGATCCGCTCTACGACATGGGCCTGATCTCGCCGCCGTCGCAGATCTCCCTGGTGATGGGCGTGACCGGTGGCATCCGGCCGACGCCGCGCAACGTCGCCGTGATGGCCGACCAGGTGCCGGGCGGGCCGGAGGGCCCGAACAACTGGCAGGTGATCGGCATCTCCCGCGACCAGTGGAAGCTGCTCGCTGCGGCGATCACCCTCGGTGGAAACGTCCGGGCCGGGGTCGAGGACAACCTGTACCTGCCCGACGGCACCATGTGCAAGTCCAACGGCGAGCTGATCGCGAAGGCGCGGCAGATGGTCGAGGACGCCGGCCGCCGCGTGGCCACGATCGCCGAGGCCCGGGAGATGCTCGGTCTGAAGGCGGCATGACCCGGCCCCTCTCGGACATCCGCGTCCTCGACCTCACCCGGCTCCTCCCGGGCGGCTTCTGCTCGCAGATGCTCGCCGACTTCGGCGCCGAGGTGATCAAGGTCGAGGACACCGGTCCGGGCGACTACATCCGGTACGCGCCGCCGCTCCACGAGGTGACCGACCCCGGGGCCGGGGCGGACGAGGGCGCGACCCGTTCGGGTCTCTACCTGTCGCTGAACCGGAACAAGCGCTCGATCCGGCTCGACCTGAAGAGTGACGCGGGCCGCGAGGCGTTCCATCGGCTGGTCCCGACCGCCGACGTCGTGCTGGAGGGCTTCCGGCCGGGGGTGGCGGCGAGGCTCGGGGTCGATTACGAGACCCTGGCCGGGATCAACCCGGGCCTCGTGTACTGCTCGATCTCCGGATACGGCCAGGACGGGCCGTCGCGGGACCGGGCCGGACACGACCTCAACTACCTGGCCGCCACCGGGATGCTGGCGATGACCGGACAGGCGGACGGTCCGCCGATCCAGCCCGCGGGGCAGATCGGTGACATCGGCGGCGGTGCGATGAACGCGGCCTTCGGCATCCTGCTGGCCCTCATGGAGAGGCAGAAGAGCGGCAAGGGCCAGGCGGTGGACATCTCGATGACCGACGGCGCCTTCGCCTGGCTCGCGATGGCCGCCGGGGCGACCCTCGTCGAAGGCAGGAGCCCCCGTCGGGGCGAGGTCATGCTCGGCGGCGGCATCCTCTGCTACCTGACCTACGAGGCGGCGGACGGCTGGGTCAGCTGCGGCGCCCTCGAACCGAAGTTCTGGCGGGCGTTCTGCGAAGGCACCGGCCACGAGGAGCTGATCGACCTGCAGTTCGAGCGACCGGGCGGGGACGCCTGGGAGAAGGTGGCGGCGGTGTTCCGCGAACGCACCCGCGATGAGTGGAAGGCGTTCAACGACGTCCACGACTGCTGCATCGAACCGATCCTGGAACTCGACGAGGCCCTCGAGTCCGAACTGTTTGCGGAGCGGGGGATGATCACCGAGTTCGAGCAGCCCGGGATCGGTCCGGTGCGCCAGATCGCGTCGCCGCTCAAGCTGAGCCGGACGCCGGCGGTCGAGCCCAGCGCCGCGCCGGGGATCGGCGCCGACACACGGGACGTCCTCGCCGGCGCCGGGTTCGACCAATCCGAGATCGATGCCCTCTTCGATTCGGGCGCCGCGGCGGGGCCCGGCGGGGGCGCGGCGACGGAGTTCAGGGCGTGAGCTCGGCAAAGACCGGAGAAGAACTGCTCAAGATGTCGGAGCTGGTCGAGGCCTCGGGCGTCCCGGCCCCGACCATCAAGCACTACCTGCGCGAGGGGCTCTTGCCCGACCCGGTGAAGACCAGCCGCAACATGGCGTGGTACCGGCCCGAGACGGTGGAGCGCATCCGCCTGATCAAGCGCCTCCAGGAGGAACGGTTCATGCCCCTCAAGGCGATCCGGGCCCTGCTCGACGAGGATCCCTCCCAGGCCGAGGCGATGCTCGAGGTCGAGGACCGGATCCTGGAGCGGGCGCTGGCGGGGGAGCGCAAGCGGACCAGCCTCGCCGAGGTCGAGAAGTACGGGGTGCCCAAGAAGGCCCTGGACCGGCTCGCCGAGATCGGGATCCTGACCCCGAACGAGCAGGGCTACTCGCCGTCCGACGTCGCGATCATCGAGGCGATGTCGCGGTTCCGGGCCGGCGGCTACGACGAACAGATCGGCTTCACCGTGTACGACACCCTCCGCTACAAGCACGCGCTGGAGGCGCTGGTGAAGGAGGAGGTGGACGTCCTCATGGAACGGCTCGAGGGTGAGCTCCCGCCCGAACGTGCGGTGGAGCTGATCGAGGCCGGAGCGGAACCGCTGAAGGATCTCATCGCGGCCCTCCACACCAAGCTGATGGTGGAAGAGGTCGCCCGCCGCCGCTGACCCGTCGGTCACTCCTGTACGATCGCGTCCACGGGATGGGAAGCAGCGCGTAGGAAGTCCGCGCGGTTCGTGGCCACCTTCGGCCTCGTCGCGGCAATCACGACCGGCCTCGCCGCCACCGCGCACGCCGCGCCCGCGGACAGGCCCGGTGACCCGGTGGTCCTGAAGGGCAGCCAGGCCGCGGGCATGCTCGGGACAGCGCCGAACGAGATCGTCGCGTTCAAGTGGGACGGGAAGAAGTGGGTCCAGATCCCGGTCCAGATCGACGAACGCCACACGATCGACGTCCGTCTCCTCTACCCGCCGGGCAACCATCCGCCGTACGTCGGTGGTGACGAGCCCGCCTTCGACCTCGAGGTCTACGCCGATCCCAAGACCCGGTCGGGCGCCGACGCCGACAGCAGCTTCGACGCCGATGACGAGCTCACGTTCATGGGCGGCGACGCCGGCGGCCAGGCGCCCAAGAACGCGGCTCCTCCCAAGGGCGTCGACGGCCGGAGCGGTGTCAAGGTCGCCGTCAGCGATCCCGTGGGTGGCGGCAACGCTGCCGTGTACCTCTTCAAGTCCACCGGTTCCGTCGACCAGTCCGCGGGCAAGGACTACGTCGACTACCGGTTCAAGCTGACGGGGCTGACCGAGGGCCAGACCCTGAAGGACGACTACGGCTACTTCACCTCGTTCAACACCGAGGACTCCACGGTCGAGACGGCCAACTACAAGCTCCACTCGTTCGACCGGTGGATGGAGGACGAACTCCGGGTCAAGGCGGGCGACGCGACCCGGGCCGACATTCTCGACCGCGAGGTCGCCCAGGCCACGAAGATCGCCTGCGTGCGCAGCGAGTACACGTTCTCGGGCCGGTGGCAGCAGGACTCCTGGCCCGGCAACGACGGCTCGATCGATGACGAGGGAACGTACGTCGCGGTGATCGATGGTCCGGTCCGTGCGATCCGTTCCTACATGGGTGCGAACTCGGGTCCCTACGTCCAGCGCGAGCACATCTACTACGCCGACTTCGAGCAGAACACGGTGTTCCTGCGGGTTCACGTGATGACGGACCTGTACGCGTGGACCGACTACTCCGAGGCGGCGATCGGCATGACCTACCGCGACGCCAAGAACACCTCCGGTTTCACCGTCGACGGCGAACCCGATCCGGTCATCCCGACCACCTCGGCGGACATCGCGAACGGTGCCTACTCGTGGCAGCAGCTCTCGGGTCCCCAGGGAACGGTGAGCACCGTTGTCGGTGCCGATACGGACATCCCCGACGCCAACTTCGGCAACTACTACCTGGACGATTCGACGCCGGACGGGGTCGATGAGGTTCAGTGCGGCGGTGACGGCAAGTCGATCGGCGCCAGCGGGTTCGGGATCCTCGGCCCGGTCACGCCCAACACCGACCCGCGGCTCGGTGCGTTCAACAACCTCACCGTGAAGCGTTCCAGGTACTTCGGCGCGCCGAGCGAGGGCCCGGCCGAGGCCGAGCAGTACAAGGAACGCGTGTCCAGGCCACTCGCCGCCAACGCGGTCTCGAATCCCGTGACGGGTTCCGGCGCGAAGCCGAAGCTCAAGCTGAGCTTCCCCGGCCGGAAGGCCAAGGCCGTGAAGGGCAAGGCGTACCGCCTCAAGGTGCGAGTGGCGAACCGGGGTGGCAAGGCTGCCAGGAAGGTCAAGGTCTGCGTCCGCGGCGCCAAGCTGAGGCGGAACGGGAACTGCGTCCGAATCGCCTCCCTCGGGGCGGGCAAGACCAGGAACGTGACCGTCGGGGTGAAGGTCAAGCCGCGCGCGGGGGGCCGCAAGCTGACCGTCAGGGTGAGCGCGTCGAGCCCGACGGGCAATTCGAAGGCCACCAAGAGAGTCACGGTCGGCCTCAGGCGCTGACCCGGTCGGCACACGAGTAAGCTGCCCCACATGGGAAGGGACCTCGCGCACAGAATGCTGGCGCGGACGATGGCCGTGCTCGGTCTCGCCGCGGTGACCGCGATCGGGTTGGGAGCCCCGGCGGGAGCCGCACCGTCGGACCGCCCGGACGACCCGGTGGTCCTGACCGGGGCCCAGGTGCCGACGCTGGCCGGGGCCGCGCCCGCAAGGGTGCTGGCGTTCAAGTGGACCGGCAAGTGGCAGCAGGTCCCTGTCCAGGTCGACGAGCGCCACGTGATCAGCATGCGCCAGCTCTATCCCGAGCCGGGGCCGGCCTACGTGATCGGTGACCTCACCTTCGACTCCGAGGTGTACGCGGACGCCAAGACCAGGTCCGGCGCGGATGCCGATCCCACCCTGGACGCGAACGACGAGATCGTCTTCATGGCAGGGGACACCGGCGCACCGGCGCCGTCCGGGACCACGGTGCCCGCCGGCGTTGTGCCGGGATCGGCCACCAGGGTCGAGGTCGGTGACCCGAACGGTGGCGGCACCGGTGTCGTCTACCTGTTCGTCTCCTCGAAGCCGGCCGACCAGTCGGGCGGCAAGGACTACGTCCGGTACGACTTCAAGCTGACCCGCTTCACCCCGGGCATGACCCTGATCGACGACTACGGGTTCTCCAACTCGAACAACCCCGAGGACTCGACGGTCACGACCGAGAACTACGAACTCCACTCGACCGACCGGTGGATGGAGGACGAGCTGCGGATCACGACCGGCGGCGCGACCGGTGCCGACATCCTGGACCGCGAGGCGGTGTCCGCCGGCGGGCTCGGGAAGTGCTCCCGCAGCGAGTACACCTTCTCCGGCAACTGGAACCGGGGCAGCGACAACGACGAGGGCAGCATCGTCGCGATCAAGGACGGCCCGGTCCGGGCGATCCGTTCCTACGTCGGTGCCAACAGCGGCCCCTTCGTGCAGTCCGACCACATCTACTACGCCAGCCGCGAGGACAGGGCGATCCGCGTGCGCGTCCACCCGATCCCGGACATGTTCGTCTGGACCGACTACGCCGACACCGCCATCGGGATGACCTACCGGGACCAGAAGAACCAGGACGGCGTCATCATCGACGGTATTGAGGACACGCTCGAAAAGATGGGCGACCAGGACTTCCAGAATGGCACCTACCTCTGGCAGCAGGTGACCGGCTCCCACGGCACCGCGACCACCATGGTCACCGCGGTCAAGGACGATCCCGCCCCCGGCAAGACCGACCCGCCGTTCACCAGCTACTACCTCGACGATTCCGCCCCGAGCTCCTCGAGCAGTGACAAGGAGCGCCAGTGCGGCGGCGACATGAAGGCCTACGGGGCGAGCGGGTTCGGCATCGACGGTACGTTCCCGAACACCGACCCGATCCTCTCGTCCGACGCGGTTCCGGCCCGGAAGCTCTCGGTGAACCGGGTCCGTTACTTCGGCGGTCCCGGCCAGACCGCAGCCGACGCGGAGGCGCTCCGCGACCGCGCCCGGAAGCCGCTCACCGCGACTGCGGGCAAGGCGCAGCTCAAGGCTCGCGCCGAGGCAACCGGCGGCCTTTCGATCCGGTTCACGAACCGGAAGGCCGTGGCCCGGAGGGGCAAGGTGCTCCGAATCAAGCTCCGGGTCGCCAACACGGGCTCGAACAAGGCGACTCGGATTCGCGTGTGCCTGCTCTCGAGCAAGCTGGTCGGCAAGCCCTGCCGGAAGATCGCTTCGCTCGGTTCCGGCAAGGCACGGACCGTAACGATCCGTACGCGGGTCAAGCGGAATGCCCGCGGACGGACCCTGCGCTTCGGCTACAGCTACGGCTTCACGTCGGGGAGGTTCGGCGGCTCGGGGGCAGCGCCCGGAATCTTCGTGGTCGCCCTGCGCCGCTAACGCTCAGGAGTGCCCGTGGGGCACGTCGGGGTCGGGCTCCTGGTCCCTCGCCGACGGCTTGTGGCCCGTCTCCGAAAGGTCCGGCTTCTCGTACTCGAAGGTGCCGCGAGTCACCGACACGACCTGCTCGGCCAGCTTCGCACCGTCCTGCGGGTTCACCGGGGTGGCGCTGATGCGGAGCACCACCTCGTCCCGGTCGACCTCCTCGAGTTCGATCCGGGGCGGGCGCAGCGTCGGGACGGTGATCGCCTGCCGGAGCATGTCCTGGACGGTGGCCGGACTCAGGTGGCTGTCGAAACGGGCCCGCAGGTTGATGCTGTCCGGCTCGCGCAACGGCTCGACCGCGAGAAGCAGGAGCAGGTTGTTCGGGATCATCATCCGGTCCTGGCCCTTGAGGATCGACGTGTAGAACAAGCCGAGCGAGCTCACGGTGCCCTCGACCGAGCCGGCCAGCGGGCCGCCCGTGAGCCTCACCCGCTCGCCGACCCGGAACGGACGGGTGCTCTGGAGCACGATGCCGGCGAAGATGTTGCCGAGGGTCTGCTGGGCGGCGAGACCGAGGACGATGGCGGTGAACGCACCGCCGACGGCCAGGGTCGCGGGCTTCACGCCGGCGATGCCGAGCGCGACGAGCCCGACCAGCAGGATCGCCAGCAGTCGGATCGCGAACGCGACCGTGCCGGCGGTGCCGGGGTCGAGACGCCGCAGGATGTAGGGCATCATCGCCCGGCCCAGGGAGGAGGCGAAACCCCAGCCGAATGCGAAGAGCAGCAGGGCGGTGGCGATGCGGGCCTCCGTCCCGTATCCGGGCGCGAGGTCCCGGCGATGGTTGAACGCGACGAGGACGGCGGCGATCAGGACGCCGAAGAGGATCAGCCGGGGCCAGTTGCGCCCCTGCTCACGCTCGGCGATCTCCTGCCCCAGGCCCGCCTCGTGCCACTGGTGGGTCCGGGTCTCGAACATCCACCGGGGCATCTGCGCCCGGGTGCGCTCGGCCTTCCTCTTCTCGCGTTTCGAAGCCACGGGTGCTCACCATACAAAGGGACCCGTGGCTCTCCCCTGACCGCGACCTAGGGGAATCCCTTCCACCCGGCGGCGTAGCAGGGGTCGTCGCCGCAGGGATTGGTGATCTTCCCGTTCGTCTTCAGGAAGTCCGCGATCTGCTTGCGGACGAGCGGCGAACTCCGGATCACGGTGTCATGGGGATCGATTCCGCTGCCCGCGTCCAGCCCGTCGTTCGAGCTGCTGGTGACGGGCGAGGTGTTGGTCAGCGGGGCGGGCTCGGTGCCGTAGAGCACACCGTTCTCGATCCGTTCCGGGCCGATGTCCCAGACGAAGAACCCGTTGCCGTCCGCCGCCGGACCCGAAAGGTCCCCGAGGATCTCGTGCCCGTAGAACGGTTCGACCAGGCCGGCCGGGTGACGGTCGCCGTCGACCACGCCGGACATGACACCGCCACTGCCGGTCCTGAGCGGGGCGCCGATCGTCCGCGCCTCGACCTCGGTGGCCACGTTCGCGACCTGGTGGTCGCCATAGGCCATCACGATCAGCACCTTGTGCGCCGGCGTGCCGGGTAGCGGGTCGCTCGTCATGTTGTTCGCGTAGCCGTTGGGCTCGCCGCGGTCCCACATGGTCTGCATCAGCGAGAAGATCGCGGGCCGCTCGAGCTCGTCCGGGTACTGCGGATAGAGCAGGAGCGAGTACGTCTCGAAGTCCGTGCTGCGGGTGAGGAGGGTCGAGTAGTTCATGCCCGGGACGTAGAGCACCGACCGGGTGAAGTCGGTCGCGACCGCGGTCAGGGCGCCACCGGCGATCCCGCCCTGGCTGTTCCCGTAGTAGAAGAGGTCGCTGGTGTCGATGACGCTCTCGCCGTCGAATCGGAAGGCCGGGTCGGCCGCGAAGCCGTCCGGGTGGATGAGCAGCCGGCCGAGGAACAGGAAGTTGAGGAACCCCTGCTGGAGCCGGTCCGGCAGCGCCGGGAACCTGGTCAGGTCGATCAGCGCGGGGATCGCCGCGAACGGCACGTCCTCGGACGCCATCCCGACCCAGTCGGTGCCGCAGACCAGGACGTTGTTCTCCGTTCCGAGCTGGCGGATGTTCCGGCTCGTGACCTCGTTGATCGAGCCGAACAGGCCGTGGCCGTACAGCGAGGGGCGCGCCTTCTGGTCGACGACCCAGGTGTCGGGATCGCTGTCGGGGTCGTCGCCGTCCACGTAATCGACCGCGGAACGCGGGACGTTGCAGACGAACCGCGCGTTCATCGTGTTGCCGGGAATCCGGATGGGCTTCTGGTTCTCGTCGAGGTCGAAGGTGGAGCCGGACGGGCAGCCGGCCTGGTTGAGGAAGCAGGGCACCTTGAAGGTCCCCTTGATCACCCGGATGTCCTCCTCGCCGTTGCCGGAGGTGTCGGTTCCGTAGTCGGTGACCTCGGTGATCGTGTATTCGGGGGCTTCACCCTGGACGATGCCGTCGGTGAGGTCCTGATCGCCGAGCTCCGCAAACGCCCGGTTCCGGATCGAGAGCATGCGTCCGGTGAGGTTCTCGGTGCTCGCGACCGTGAAGTCCCAGGCCAGGTACAGCGACTTGCGCTCGATGCCGGCGCCGGCCAGGGCCTTGAAGATCGACTCGAAGTGGGCTCGCCTGGACTCGATCGTCTTGTTGGAAGTGCGGTCGGAGTCGCGGTAGACGCGGAAGCCTGCCGGGGCCTCAATCGCCTTGCCGGACGCGTCCTTCAGGTTGCGGAGCGCGACGATGTAGCGGTGCCCGTTCTCGAGGTTCTTGCCCGGGCGGATGATCAGGTTTCGGTCCGCGTCGCTCGTGGCGTTGCTGTCGAGCTCCGCCCAGATCAGCTTCCGTTGCCCGGTGGCGGCGTCGATCAGGACGACCGGCTGCGATGGTTCCCAGGTGCGGCTCATCTGCCCGAGCGAGATGATGCCCGACCGGTCAAAGGCGGCCTGGTTGTCCATGCCGGGGATCCGCACCGTGAGGAGCGGGCCGGGGCTGAAGCCGTCCGACTGGTTGAGGGTCTCGACGCCGATCGGTACCCCGTCCTTGTTGACCGGGGTCGAACCGGGGGAGAGGTCGAGCCGCTTTCCGGTCGCCGATGATTCGTCCTCCCGCGTGTAGAAGTCGTTCGGGAAGGGGGCGAGGCAATCGTTGCCCTCGCCCGCGATGAAGTCGCAGTCGTCGGCGCGGCTGAGGTCGACCCCGGGCGGCACCGCGCAGAGCGACTTCTGCGAGGTGAGCTTGAACCGGGAGCGAAGGATCCTCTTCTTGCCGCGGGACCTGTACCTGGCGGTGACGTTGAAGCTGGGCGTGCCGCAATCGCCGACGATCCGGCGACCGTGCGCGTTCAGCCTGAGGGTGACCACCCTGGGCCGGTTCGGCTTGATGCGGACCGTCCTGGCGACGAGTCCCTTGGCCGGCCTGGGCGCCCAGCCGGTCCAGGCGGTGCCGCCGAGTCGGACCTTCACCCTGGCCTTCCGCACCTTCGCGGGGGCGGTCCGCTTCACCCGGATGGCGATCTTGACCTTGACGGCTCCGGACTTCTTGACCTGGCCCTGGGCCCGGACCTGCGTCCTCATCGTGTCCCGGACCTTCCCGGCGGTGGCCGCACCCGGCGTCGCGAACAGCAGCGCCGCCATTCCGCACAGCGTCAACAGCAGATGGAATCGCCTCACGTCTCCCACTCCCTCTCCGTTTTTCTCCCCTGGGCCGGAGCCCGACGGGATCATACCGGCGCTCGCCCACACCGGAAACGGGAACAGGGGTGGCTTTCGGAGAACGTGCGCGTCCGGCGGCTGTATGCTGGGACCGCTCCGAGCGTCGTTTCTCGGGGTTTCATGAGGGAACGGAGTGGCGGCCGGGGGGTCGCCTCGACTCGATTAGGAGAGACACTTGAAGCTGTTGAGAACTTTCGCCCTCCTCTTGGCCATGTGCGTGGCCTTCGGGGCGGGTGCCACGACCGCAACTGCCAAGCCCGGCATCGCCAAACAGGCGAAGAAGGCCTGCAAGAAGAAGAAGGGCAAGGCCAAGAAGCGGTGCATCAGGAAGCAGACCAAGCGCCTGAAGGCCAAGGCCAAGCGTGAGCGGCAGAAGGAGCTGAACCGACCCGGCGTGACGATCCGGACCACCGAGGGTGGCATCCCGCGCATCGTCGCCGACAGCTGGCGCGGCCTCGGTTATGGCTACGGCTTCGCGCTCGCCAGGGAGAACATCTGCTCCATGGCCGAGATCTACACCACGGTTCGCGGCGAGCGGTCGAAGTACTTCGGCCCCGACGGCAAGTGGATGCTGACCGGCAACGGAATCGAGTACACGAACCTCGAGTCCGACTTCGCGCACAAGCGGGTCATCGCCGAGAACACGATCCCGAAGCTCCTGAAGAAGAAGCCGCCGCACGGTCCGCGGCCCCAGGTCAAGCAGGTCATCGACGGCTACGTGAAGGGCTACAACGCGTGGCTGAACAAGAACAGGAACAAGATCCAGGACGAGACCTGCGCCGGTGAGCCGTGGGTCAGGAAGATCACCAAGCTCGACGCCTACCTGCGCTTCTACGAGCTGGCCGGCATGGCCGGTGCGGGTGCCGCGGTCGACGGGATCGCCAACGCCCAGCCGCCGAACGGCGGGGGCATGTCGGCCCAGCTGAAGGCCCCGAGCCAGGCCAGCCTGGAGGCCCTGGGCGAGCCGGCCGCGATCGGCTCGAACGCGGTCGCGCTCGGCAGCCAGGCGACCTCGACCGGCAAGGGCATGCTCTACGGCAACCCCCACTTCCCGTGGCAGGGTTCCGAGCGGTTCTTCCAGTCGCAGCTGACCATTCCCGGCAAGATCAACGTCTCCGGCGGCAGCCTCCTGGGCAGCCCGGTCGTCCAGATCGGCCACACCCAGAACGTCGCTTGGAGCCACACCGTTTCGACCGCCCGCCGCTTCGCGTTCTTCCGCGAGGAACTGGTGCCGGGCAACCCGACCCAGTACCTGGTCGACGGCAAGCCGGTCGACATGAAGAAGACCGTCGTGACCGTCGACAAGGGCAACGGTGACACCGAGACCCGGACCCTCTACTCGACCAAGCACGGTCCGATCGCGACCGCGGTCCAGAAGCAGGGCCTCTTCGGCTGGACCAACGAGTACGCGTACGCGCTGTTCGACGCCAACGCCGACAGCCTGCGCGTCGTCAACCAGTTCTTCGATTTCAACCGCGCCCAGAGCGTGGCTGACATGAGGAAGGCACTGGAGCGGAACCAGGGCGTGCCGTGGGTCAACACGATCGCGGCCGATTCGAAGGGCAACGCGATGTACGCCGACATCTCGGTCGTCCCCAACCTGACGGACGAGCGGGTCGCCGAGTGCAACACCCCGGGCCTGGGCGACCTGGCCTGGAACTCGTCGAAGGTCGCCGTGCTGGACGGATCGAAGTCCAGCTGCGACATGCAGAAGGCTCCGGGCGCGGTCGCGACCGGCGTCCTGCCCCCGAGCCAGATGCCGATCCAGATCCGGAAGGACTACGGCTCCAACATGAACGACAGCTACTGGCTGTCGAACCCGAAGGCCCCGCTGGAGGGTTACCCGAGCATCATCGGCAACGAGAAGTCGGCACGGTCGCTCCGGACCCGGAACGGCCTCAATCAGATCGAGGAGCGCCTCCAGAACGGCGGCAAGTTCACGCCGGCCACCCTGCGGGAATTCATCGACAACAACCGGCACTACGGCGCCGAGCTGTTGATCCCGCCGCTGGTGACCTACTGCAAGGCCAACCCGATCATCGACGGCACCGACGTCAGCCAGGCCTGCACGGTTCTCGAGAACTGGGACCTGACCGACAAGCTCGATTCGCCGGGCGCGTACCTCGGGCGTCTGACCGTGGGCAACCTGCTGAACGTCCCGGGCGGTCCCTGGACCACCCCGTTCTCGCTCGGCGACCCGGTCCACACCCCGAACGGCCTCGACACCTCGAAGCCCGACGTGGGCCTCTCGCTGGTCAAGGCGATCAACTACATGACGGAGAAGGGCATCCCGCTGGACGCGAAGTGGCGTGACTACCAGTACGTCACCAAGGCCGGCGAGAAGATCCCGATCCCGGGCGGCCCGGGCAACCAGGGCGTCTTCAACGTCATCTCGGCGTCACGTAACGCCGGCACCGGTCACTACGACTCCATCGGACACGGGTCCAGCTTCATCATCATGGCCTCGATGAACGGTGCGAAGTGCCCGGATGTGAAGACCATCCTGACCTACTCGCAGTCGGCGACGAACGAGAAGTCGCCGCACTTCAAGGATCAGACGAAGCTCTTCTCGGAGAGCAAGTGGGTGACCGACCGCTTCTGCGCTTCGCAGCAGAAGAAGTCGCCCGGCCTCAAGGTGACCAAGCTGAACGGTGGCGCCAAGGCCGTGAAGAAGGGCTGGTAGTCCCGGCCCGACGGATGTAGAAACCCCGGGGTGGCTCGTCCGCCCCGGGGTTTTTCTTTCGTAAGGCGGTTCGGCCTATACTTCGGGCCTGATTGACGTGTCAATCAACTTGGCATCTCGGTCAGCTTCCCGATGCGAGCCGCTGTCGTACAGATCAATTCAGGCGCCGACCGCCCGCGCAACATCGAGGCCGCCGACGCTCTGGTGAAGGCGGCCGCGGCCGAGGGCGCGGAACTCGTCGCGTTGCCGGAGAAGTGGTCGCTGCTCGGGGACGGAAGGGCCCTCGCCGAAGGGGCCGAAGGCCTGGACGGCGAGGCGGTCACGGCGGCCAGGGGCTGGGCGACCGGACTCGGGATCGACGTGCTCGCGGGAAGCTTCACCGAGGCGTCCGCCGAGGGCCTGCCCACCAACACCTCGGTGTTGATCGACTCCGGAGGGGAGATCGTGGCCGAGTACCGCAAGCTTCACATGTTCGACGTCGAGGCAGGCGGCGTCGAGTACCGCGAGTCGGATCACGAGCGGGCCGGCGACCGGCTCGCCGTGGGCGAATCCCGGAGCCTGACAGTCGGTCTGACGGTCTGTTACGACCTTCGCTTCCCCGAGCTCTTCCGGGCGCTCCTCGACCGGGGTGCGACCGCGTACACGGTTCCCTCTGCCTTCACCGCGGCGACCGGACGCGACCACTGGGAGCCCCTGCTCAGGGCGCGGGCCATCGAGAACCAGGCCTTCGTCCTGGCCGCGAACCAGGTCGGCGAGGCCGATCCGTCGTACTCGTCCTGGGGCCACTCGATGATCGTCGGGCCCTGGGGCGAGATCCTCGCCGAGGTCACCGAAGGGGAGGGATACGCGGTGGCCGACCTGGACATGGCGCACCTGACCGAGGTGCGCACCAAACTTCCGGCGGTCGAGCATCGCCGGACCGAGATCTTCCGAGAAGGAGCAGCAGATGGCTCGTGAGGCCGCGCCGGAACGACGGCGACAGATCCTCGACGCGGCTGTACGCGTCTTCGCCCGGCAGGGCTTCCACTCGACCCGCGTGGCGGACATCGCCGAAGAGGCGGACGTCGCATACGGGCTCGTCTACCACTACTTCTCCTCGAAGGAGAACGTGCTGAACGAACTCTTCGTACAGCGTTGGTCGCTCCTGATCGAGGCGATCGAGGAGGCGGACCAGAGCAGCCTCGCCCACGAACAGAAGCTCGGGGCCGTCGCCGGGTTCATCATCGATTCGTACCGGTACGACCCGGAACTCATGAAGGTGATCATCGTCGAGGTGACCCGGGCCGCGAACTCGTTCGGCCGCACCCACCTCCAGGAGATCAACCGCGCCTACGAGCTGATCGCGAAGATCGTCGCCGACGGCCAGAAGAACGGAACCTTCCGGGAGGACATCGATCCCGCCTTCGCGGCGATGGCCTTCTACGGGGCGATCGAGCAACTGCTCTCCGGCTGGATCTTCGGGGTGATCCCGGGAAGCGACCGGGACTTCGACGAGGCACGCGAACTGATCGTCAAAACCATTTGCGAAGGACTCCAGAGGCGATAGCGCTCCGGGCCCTTGGGTATTGTGAGCTCACATGGATAACGACATCGTCAGAAGACTCGCCTGGAGCGGGATGTTGACCATCTCCGGCGCGATCGCCAGCCTGATCGCCACCCGGGTGGCCGCCATCGCCTACCGTCGCATCTTCAACGAGGACCCGCCGGAGTAGGCCCGTGACGCCGCCCGATCCCTACCGCCCCAACCGTCCGGACCCGAACCGTCCGGCCGAGGAGAAGACGATGGGCGAGCTGGTCTTCGAGGTCTCCGAACGGACCTCGAACCTGATCCGTGAGGAGATCGAGCTCGCCAAGACGGAGGTCAGCGAGAAGGTCACCACCCTCGCGCGCGGTTCCGCCGTCGGCATCGCCGCGGGCGTGTTCGCGTTCCTCGCCCTGATCCTCCTCATGCACTCGTTCGCGCTCGGCGTCGCCTCGCTCTTCGGCTGGGGCGCCTGGGCCGGCTACCTCCTCGAGGGCGTGATCTTCATCGCGATCGCGGCGGGGGCCGGATACTTCGCGTACAACTCGTTCGAGAAGACCGGTGCACCGATTCCCTCGGAGGCGATCGAGGAAGCGCAGAAGACCAAGGCCCTGCTCACCCCCGGAGACGAAGCATGAGCGAAGAGAACGTCGACCCCGGCAAGCCCGAGGTTCCCGAGAAGCCGTTCCGGCCCGAGGGGATCGGTCCCGCGGGACCGGCCAACAACGCCCCCAACCGGTGGGCGCCGCCCGAAGGAACTCCCGCGCCGGCGCCCGGTGCCCACGGCTCGCCCTACACGCCACCCCGGCCCAAGCGCACGTCGGCGGAGATCCGGGCCGACATCGACGCCCAGCGCGCCGAGCTCGGAAGGTCGGTCGACCAGCTCCGGGACCGGGTCACCGAGATCACGGACTGGCGCAGCCAGCTGAGGAAGCACCGCAAGCAGATCATCATCGGGGCGGTGGCGACCGGCTTCATCGTCGGCGGCCTGGCGGCGCTCCGCCGCCGCTGAGCGCGACCGCCACGCCCGGTCGTCAATGACGTAGCGAGGGAAGGGACCACCCCTTCTCGTAGGCGACCGTGCGGATCGCGAAGATCGTGACCGCACCCACCACCATCGCCGGGGTCTGCGCGAGCGATGCCGCTTCGACGAGCAACACGTAGATCGCGGTCCCGGCGAGGGCCGCGGTGGCGTAGATGTCGCTTCGCAGGATGAGCGGATGCTGGCCGGCCAGCAGGTCGCGGATCACGCCACCGCCGACGCCGGTCAGGATGCCGCAGACCACGGCGGTCGGTCCGTCGAAACCGAGCTCGAGCGTCAGCTGCGCCCCGGTGACGGCAAAGAGGGAGAGGCCGAGCGCATCGAGCAGGACGAGACCACGCTCGAACCGGGCGTGGCTCGTTCCGAAGTGCCGCACCAGGGGAATCGCGGCCAGGCCCCCGAGCAGCGCGAAGAGCAGGTACTTGTCGTCCTCGATCCAGAAGACGGGCGCCCGGCCGAGGATCAGGTCACGCATCGTGCCGCCCCCGACCGCCGTCACCGCCCCGACGACGAGCACCCCGAACCAGTCGAGCTTCCGCTCGGCGACGGCGACGACCCCGGAGATGGCGAAGACCACCGTGCCGAGCAGCTGTGCGACTTCCATCATCGGCGAGGGCTAACGGTAGGTCTGGCGTCGGAAGAGGTCGTCGGTGATCGAGGCGACACGGTCCAGGAAGAGGATCCCGTCCAGGTGGTCGATCTCGTGGAGGACGCAGCGGGCCTCGAAGCCGGACAGCTGGACCTGGTTCATCTCGAGGCCCCTGAGGCCGTCCTGGAACTCGACGGTCGCCTTCCGGGGGCGGCGGACGTTGGCGGTCAGGTCGGGGAGGGAGAGGCAGCCCTCGCGGCTCACCTTCGTCCCCTCGGAGCGATGGACGACTCGCGGGTTGACCAGGACCATCAGGCCGTGGGGATCCTTCGCCTTCGGATGCCCGGTGATGTCGACCACCGCGATCCTGGTGGTCTCGCCGATCTGCGGCGCGGCGAGGCCGACGCAGTGGTCGAAGGCGTTCATCGTGTCGAGCAGGTCCTCGATCACACGGTCGGTCTCCTCGTGGCCGGGGCCGGTCTGCGCCGGGGCGCAAACGGTCTTGAGGATCGGATCGGGGTAGGTGAGGACCTCGCGGGCGGCCAACCTCGCCTTCCCTTTCTAGAAGACCTCGGACTCGAGCTCGGCGAGGCGGGCCTCGACCTGCTTCGAGTCACGCAAAACGTCCAGGGCGCGGTCCAGGTCGCCCTCGACGCCCTCCGGTACCGAGACCTCGACCATCAGCGTGTAGAGGGGCGAATCCCCGCCGGTGCGCCGGGTACGGAGGTCCGTGATGTTCACCCCCAGGCCCGCCAGGGTCGCGGCGGTGTCGTGGACGATCCCGGGACGGTCGGCGCCGTAGACGGTGAGGACGTGGGTGGGCCCGGCACCCCGGTCGAGCCCCTCTACGGGGCTGATCGCGATTCCGCCGAGCTCGAACTCGCGCCCGACCTCCTCCAGCCTCGCCTCGAGCTCCTCGAGGGATGCGTCGTCGGGTACGGAGACGATCAGCATCACCGCGAAGTGGCCGTGGAGGATCGACATCTGGGAGTCGTCCACGTTCCCGTCCATCTCGAGCAGGGCGCCCGTGATGGCGGCGACTATGCCGGGCCGGTCCCGACCGATGGCGGTGACCGCGAGGTTCATCAGAACTTCGACCCGACGGCAGCGGTGGGCACCGTGCCGACCGCGACGAGCCCCGGGCCCGCGTGACAGCCGAGGACGGTCGACATCTCGTCCAGGAAGGCGCCCTCGCACTGGAAGACCTCGCGGCAGTGGGCGGCCAGCTCGGCGGCCAGTTCCGGGGCCTGGATGTGCTGGGTGGTCCAGGTCATCTCCTCACCCGACGCGGCCTTCTCGCTGGCGAAATCCTTGAGCCGCTGCATCGCACGGCCCACGGTGCGCACCTTGTCCACCGGGGTGACCGTCTCCTCGAGGGTGATGAGCGGCTTGATCTTCAACGCGCCCCCGATGAAGGCCTGGGCGCCACCGATGCGGCCCCCCTTGCGCAGGTACTCGAGTGTGTCGACCATGATCAGGGTGTCGAGCTCGTTGCGCGCACCCTGGATCTTCTCGACGATCTCGGGGACCGTCTTGCCCTCCTTGATCCCGTTGGCGGCAGCGAGGGCCGACAGGGCGAGCCCTCCCGCCGTGGTCCGGGAATCGACGACGGTGATCCGCTCGCCACCCCGGCCGTCGGCCTCGAGTTGCGCCGCGGCCTGGCGGGCGGCCTCGCAGGTCCCGGAGATGGCGGCGGAGAGGTGCAGGGAGATGATCTCCTTGCCCTCGTCCAGCAGCGGCCCGTAGACGGCCATGAAGTCACCGATCGAGGGCTGTGACGTGGTCGTGAGCTGCTCGGACTCGAGAACCGCCTTGTAGAACGACGCGTAGTCATCGATCTCGTTCTCGGGGCGCTGCTCGCCATTGAGGATCACATACAGGTTCACCACGCTGATATCGAGCCGCTCACGGTCCTCGGGCGTGAGAGAGGCGGTCGAATCTGTCACCAGCGCGATGGTGGACTCGGCGGACACCCAACGGTTGTATCAGAAGAATCGAGATCCCACCGGGGATCAGGCGGGCGACTCGCTACTCTTAATACATGGCCGAGACACCCGAAGCAGCAATCACCCTGACCGAAGCCGCCGCCGACAAGATCGCCGAGCTGATCGGTGATTCGCCCGAAGGCGAGGATCAGGCGCTGCGCGTGGCGGTTCGCGGTGGCGGGTGCTCCGGATTCCAGTACGCGCTCGCCTTCGACACCAAGAACGAGGACGACCACGTGTTCGAGCATCGCGGCGTGTCCGTGATCGTCGACAAGGTCAGCATGCAGTTCGTGTTCGGCTCCGAGGTCGACTACGTGGAGGGCCTGACCGGGGCCGGATTCCAGGTCAACAACCCGAACGTGGTCGCGGCCTGCGGATGCGGTTCTTCCTTCCAGGTGAGGGAAGACGCCGAAGCGGCCGCCGTCTGAGCTCCGCCCGACCGGCCGGCTACGAGCCTTCGATCTGCATCGGCGGGCTCTTGTAGGGCTCGTCCGATGCCGGGGCCTCCGCCTGGGCGGGTTCGGCCCGGGCGGGCTGTTCGACGCCCAGGACCTCGGCCAGCTCGCCGTTCTCGAACATCTCCTCGACGATGTCGCAACCGCCGATCAGCTCGCCGTTCACGTAGAGCTGCGGGAAGGTCTCCCAGTCGGAGATCTCCGAGGTGACCTCGCGGAGCGGCTGAAGGGCCGGCAGCACGTCGATCGCGCCGTACTCGACGCCCATCTGGTCGAGGACCTGGACGGTCCGCATCGAAAACCCGCAACGCGGTGCCGAGGGGGTGCCCTTCATGAAGAGAAGGACGTCGTTCTCGGCGATCAGTTCGCGTACGCGGTCTGTGAGTTCCTGATCAGCCATGTGGTTGATGTTAGGGAATCGGAGATCCCGGTCAGTCCAGGATCTTGATCGTCAGCGCGTGGATGGTGCCGTCCTCGAACCGCTCGCGGACGGCGGCCTTGACGAGCCGGTGCTGGTCGAGGCGGCTCTTGCCCTCGAACTGGGGCGCGGAGACCTCGGCCCGGAGATGGTCGCCGGTCCCGGTCTCGTCGATCACCTCGGCGCGGGCGCCGGGCAGCGCCGCCTCGATCATCCCCTTCAATTCCTCCAGGTCCGCCGCCATCAGTCGGCCTTCCCGGCGGTGGCGCCTTCGCCCGCGGTCTCGAGCATCTCGTCGATCCGCACGAACTTGACCCGGGGCCGGCCGTGGGGCTCGCCGCGGCCGACCTCGACCTCGTCGATCTTCTTCCAGCCGCTGAAGCTCACGTGGTGCGCGCCGCGCTCGGAGAGCAGCCGCTCGATCGAGTCCGGATCCGGCGAGGACGGTTCGAGCAGCTTGCCCGCGGCGACGTCCTCGAACAGGTGCTCCACCGTTTCGGTGGCGCACTTCTTGTTGGTGCCGATCACGCCCGAGGGGCCACGCTTGATCCAGCCGGCGGTGTAGTGGCCGACCCGGTGCGGGCCGCCGTGGCTCTCCAGGACGCGGCCGCCGTCGTTGAGGATGGTACCGCGGCGCTCGTCGAACGGGACGCCGCGGAGCGGGACGCCGGTGTAGCCGACGGAACGCAGGACGAGGTCACACTCGAGCTCCTCGCGCTCGCCGGTGTCACGGGCGCGGAGCGAGCCGTCCTCCTGTTCGACCAGCTCGTTGCGGCCGATCACGATGCTCTCGACGCGGTCCCCGCCCTTGATCTCGATCGGGGAGGCGAGGAACCGCAGGACGATGCGCTTCGGCTTGCCCGTCGGCTTTCGCTTCGCGTACTCCTCGACGATCTCCACGTTGACCCGGGCGGTCTTGTCGGCGTCCTCGGACTCGATCCACGCACGGCTGGCGGGATCGAGCTCGACCTCGGCCGGGTCGACGATCACGTCGGCCTCCTCGAGCTCGCCGAGTTCCTTGACCTCGGGATTCGTGTAGGCGGCCTGGGCGGGGCCGCGACGGCCCAGCACGACGATCTCCTCGATCGTCGAGGCGTCCAGGACCTCGATCGCGTGGTCGGCGGTGTCGGTCTTGCGCAGTTCGGCGTCGTCGAGGGCCAGCATGCGGGCCACGTCGAGGGCGACGTTGCCGTTGCCGATCACGACGGCGCGCTTCGCCTCGTCCAGCTTGAAGTCACGGTCGGCGTAGTCGGGGTGCGCGTTGTACCAGCCGACGAACGCGGTGGCCGCGTAGCTGCCGGGCAGGTCCTCGCCCGGGATGCCGAGCTCGCGGTCGGCCTCGGCCCCGAACGTGTAGAGGATCGCGTGGTAGTGGTCCTCGAGGTCTTCGACGTTGAGGTCACGCCCGACCTCGACGTTCCCGAAGAAGCGGAACCCCTCCTTGGAGGCGGTGCGCTCGTAGACGCGGGTGACCGACTTGATCTTGGGATGATCCGGGGCGACGCCGCCGCGCACCAGCCCGTACGGGGTCGGCAACCGGTCGAAGAGGTCGACCTGGGCGTGCGTGTCGGGATCCTTGATGATCTGGTCGGCGGCGTAGAAGCCGGAGGGGCCGGCGCCGATGATGGCGACGCGGAGCGGGTTTTCGGGGGTTCCTGGTTTGCTCATGCGGCCAACAAGGATAAGGAATCCCGACCGCCGGAGACGGCTTTCCCCTGGTTACTTGCCCGCGCGGCGGGCGACCCGATCGATCTCGTGGACGAACTGGGGCCAGAGTTGCTCGGGCAGGTCGTGCCCCATCCCTTCGTAGATGCGGAGCTCGGCACCAGGGATGGCGCGCGCCGTGGCCCGGCCGCCCCGGGGGAAGACGAGCCGGTCGGCCGCGCCGTGCAGGACGACCGTGGGAACGTCCAGTCGCGAGAGTGCCTTCTCGCGGTTGGGCTGGCAGTTGATCGCGTGGAGCTGCCGGGCGGTGCCGTCGAGGTGGACGCCCCGGAAGAACGCGATCTCGGCCAGGTTTCGCATCCGCTCGGGGTCGGACGGGAAGTCGGGCGACTCGAGCACGGCGCCGAGGGCCTCCATTCCCTTCAGGTAGCTCTCGAGGCTGTCGGTCGGCTTCGTCCTGATCAGGGCCGCCAGCTCGCGCGCGCCGGGGAAGGCGTCGAGCCGGGCGCCGGTCCGCGACATCATCGAGGTGAGGGAGAGGACGCGGCCCGGGTGGTCGATGGCCATGGTCTGCGCGATCATCCCGCCCATCGAGTAGCCGACGACGTGTGCGCCCTCGACGCCCAGGTGGTCCAGGACCCCGATCGCGTCGGCCGCCATGTCGTTCAGCGTGTACCGAAGGCCGCGCGGGATCCCGAGCATCATCGGGATGAATCCGGGCTGGCCCCGGTCGGTGAGGATTGTCGAGGCGCCGTTGTCGCGGTTGTCGATGCGGACGACCCGGAATCCGCGCTCGACCAGCATCTCGACCAGCGGGAGGTCCCAGTAGATGAGCTGGGTTCCGAGTCCCGGAATCACGAGGAGGACCGGGTCGTCGGGGTCGCCGTGCACGTCGTAGGCGATCTCGACCTCGCCGACCGGAGCGAGTTCGACCTCCGGGATGCCGCCTCGCTTCTCACCTATCGTTCCCATGGTCATGGCGGTCCTGAAGATAGCGGGGTGGAGAACCGGGGCCGTGATTCTGGCCGCTTGGGCCGCCTGCCTGCTGACCTGTACCCCGGGGGATGCGCGTGGGGAAGAGAAGGTCCCCGGCCCGGGCCAGGTCAGCCTCGTGGTCCTGCCGGGAGGGATCACCCCGAGCGACCTGTTCGGCATGGAGTCGTCCGCGATCGGCCTCATGAACCCCGGATTGGGCGACGTTTCGGCGCAGCAGACCTGGCTCGACGTGTCCCAGGGTGCCAGAGCGTTTGACAGTTCGTATGACACCCCGTTGGACAGGGTGTATCCGGGCGGCCGGATCGCGGTGGGATGGGAAAAGGTCGTGGCCCGGGCGAGGAGCACCGAAGGCAACGTGATCCCGGGTCTCCTGGCCTCGTTCCTGGCCCGGAACGGGATTCCGGCGGCCGCGGCGGAGTCCGCCGGGGCGGCCGCGCTCGCCGTCGCCCGGCGCGACGGCACGATCGGCCGGGCACCGATCCCCTGCGGGGGGCCGAAATCGCTGATGAGGGCCGGCGACCCGGGGGCCGCGGCCACGATCCCGGGCTGCCCGGACCCGGTGACGGTGCTCTCGATGCCGCTCGAGACCGCGTTCCGGGCCGCGGCCGACCGCAAACCCGGCGAACTCATGATCTTCATCGAGCGTCCCCCGGCCGAGTCCGGCGACCAGCTCGCGATCGCGATCGCCGGAGACGGTTACGAGGGAATGCTCGAGTCGCCGAGCACCAGGACCGACGGTTACGTGCTCTCGACCGACCTCGCGCCGACCATCCTCACCCACTTCGGGCTGAACGTGCCGAAGGCCATGACCGGACTGCCGGTCGAGTCGGGTGGCGAGGTCGACCTCGAGGGACTCGAACGACTGGAAGGGCGCTACCAGCAGATCGGCAAGCGGCGCGGCGCCGCCCTGGCCATCCCGCTCCTGCTGTGGATCGGCCTGGCCGGCCTGGTCTCACTGCTTTCCGGCGGGGTCTATTCGCGGCCCGCCGTGAGGCTGCTCTGCCTCTCGACCATCCTGCTGCCGGTCGTGCTCCTGCTCACCGCGGCGCTCTCGCCCTCGCTGCTGGTCGAGCGGACCATCGCAACCCTGCTGCCCGTGATCGTGGCCGGACTCCTGATGCGGTTCGCGCCGGGGTGGTCCTCCCTCGCAATCGCCTGCGGCCTCACCGTCATCCCCTACGGCGTGGACATGCTGGCCGGCTCCGTCCTCACGCCGCGGGCCGTGATCGGTCCGAACCCCGGGCTCGGCGCCCGGTTCTACGGGATCGGCAACGAGCTCGAATCCACGCTGATGATCCTCACCTCCGTCGGGGTGGGCGCGGCACTCACTCAACTCGCCGTGAGCGGACGGCGCGCCGCGATCACCTTCCTCGTCACCGGGCTCGTCGCCACGGTCGTGTTCGCGGCCGGGCGGTTCGGCGCGGACGTGGGCGCGGCGATCGTGTTTCCCGTGGCGGCCGTGGTCGGGGCCGCGTTCGCGGCCGGGCGGCCCCGGCTCGCGTGGATCGGCCTGGCGGCGGCGGCCGTCGCCCTTGCCCTGATCGCCGTCGCCGACATCGTGACGGGCGGGGAGACCCACTTCGTCCGTTCCGTGGTCGGCGGCAGCGGGGGCTCTTTCTTCGATGTCGTCTCCCACAGGCTGGATGCGACTGTGGAGAGCTTCACCAGGGTCTCGCGGGTCCCGGTGACCATCGCCGCCTTCATCCTGATCGCCGTCGGATGGTGGCAGAGGGCGAGGATCTCGGCCTGGCTGGCCGGTGTCCCCATGCTCGGGGCCGGGCTGGCGGCCGCGGCGGCCGGATCGCTGGTCGGGGCCGTGACCAATGACTCCGGAGCCCTCTTCATCCAGGTCGGAGTGCTTTACTTGGCTCTGACGCTGGGATTCGCCTGGACGGCCGCGAAATCCGCCCGGCAATAGGGTTAACCGCCCCTCCGGGGCCCGTTGGCTCCTCTATCCTGTCGGATGCGTGCGCATAGCCCTCGTCACCCCGTACTCGTGGACTTACCAGGGCGGCGTCAACCGGCACGTCCAGTCCCTTGCCGAGGAGTACATCTCCCGAGGGCACCACGTCCGGGTCATCGCCCCCTTTGATCCGCCCGATCGCCTCTCGAAGGTGCTTCACCGTGCCGAGGCGCAGGACCGCGAGATGCCCGACTACCTGGTCCCGGTGGGCCGGACCCTGGGGATCAACGCGAACGGGGCCGTCTCGAACATCCCGCTCTTCCCGTCGGGTGTGGTTGAGACCCGCCGAGCCCTCGAGGAGGGCGACTTCGACGTGGTCCACCTGCATGAGCCGATCACCCCGGTGAACGGTTGGGACACCTGCCTGTCCAGCGACGTCCCCGTGGTCGGCACGTTCCATGCCTACTCGACCAAGCCCGTCCCGAACTTCCTCGCGAACGCCGTCGGGGCCCGGCGCACGCTGAACAAGCTCTCGGCCCGGATCGCCGTGTCCGAGGCCGCCGCCTGGACCGGCCGCCGCTGGTTCGGCGGCAACTACACGATCGTCCCGAACGGGGTCGACGTGGACGCCGCGCCCACCGGACCCAAGCCGCAGACCGACCACCTCCGGGCGCTGTTCGTCGGCCGGCCCGACGAGCGCAAGGGCCTGCCCGTGCTGCTCCGGGCCTTCTCCGCGCTGGTCGACCACGTTCCCGCCAGGCTGACCGTGGTCGGTGCGGAGCCGGAGGACGTGAAGCGGATCCTCGCCCATCCCGAGCTCGAGGAGCATCTCGACCTCCGGGGCCGCGTCTCCAACGAGGAGCTCTGGCAGCAGCTCCACGACGCCGACGTCCTCGTGGCCCCGTCGCTCTCGGGCGAGAGCTTCGGGATGATCCTCACCGAGGCCTTTGCCGCCGGCACGCCCGTGATCGCGTCCGGGATCGCCGGCTACAGCGACGTCGTCACCCACAACCACGACGGCATCCTCGTGCCCCCGGGTGATCCGCAGGCCCTCGCCGAGGAGCTCCAGCGGGCCCACCACGAGCCGGAGCGCCTGGCCCGCATGGGGGTCGCCGCGCGGGAGAGCGCCCAGCGCTATGCGTGGAGCAACGTCGCCGACCAGGTGCTCGACGTCTACGAACGCGCGATCGAGGTCCCGGAGCCGGTCGGTGCGGCGAAGAAGATCCGTCGTCGCCTCGGCATCGACACCGCCGACGGGCTGCCGTTCACCCCCGCCGTCAAGCTGCCGTCGCTGGATCCGGACCCGGTCCAGGTGGCCGGCGCCCGTCGCTCGATGGTTCGCAAGGTCGGCCTCGGCCTCGCCGGCATCGTCGGACTCGGCCTCACCCTGCTCGCGGCGCAGAAGATCGGCGTCGAGCAGGTCGCCGACAAGCTCGTCCGGTCCGACATCTCGTGGGTGCTCATCGCCCTCGCCCTGATGGCGTCCTCGCTCTTCGTGCGCGCCTGGTCGTGGTTCTACATCGCCAGGTCCGCCATGCCGAACTCCGGGCTGAAGCGGCGGGACTTCGCCTCGGCCACGATGATCGGCGTGCTCATGTCCGCGACGTTACCTGCCCGTCTCGGCGAGCCCGCGAGGGCGATCAGCCTCGCCCGGCACACCGGGAAGGCCAAGGAGGCGCTGCCGGTCGTCGTCGGCACCATCGTTTCCCAGACGATGCTGAACATCCTCGCGATCCTGCTGCTCGGTGTGATCGTCCTGAGCTCGATGGGTTCCGTCTTCCACGGCGGGACCAAGCAGATGCTGCTCTTCAGCCTGATTCCCGTCGCGCTTCTCCTGGCGGTCGTCGTGGCGCCGGCCATCTTCGGCAACCAGAGCGGGGAGGGTCGCTGGGCGAAGATCAGCGCGGCCGTCCACTCGGTCATGGTCCAGGTGCGCCGCGGACTCACCGTCTTCCGGCATCCCCGGAACGGGATCCCGGCCGCCGGCCTCCAGCTCTTCGCCTGGCTGATCCAGCTGCTCTCCTGCTGGGCACTCATGTTCGCCCTCGGGCTCGACCACAAGGCGGGCCTCGCCGCGTCGGCCGCGGTGCTCCTCGCGGTCAACGTGACCGCGATCGTCCCGGCCACCCCGTCCAACATCGGCGTGTTCCAGCTCGCCGTGATCTTCGTGCTGCACAAGGGCTGGGGCATTTCCGAGACCGACGCGCTTGCCTATGGCGTGATCCTGCAGGCGGTGGAGATGGCGACGGCGGCCGCGCTCGGCGTGCCCGCCCTGGTCCGGGAGGGCCTCACCTGGTCGGACCTTCGCACGCAGGCCATCGCCTCGGCGCCGGTCGAGCTGGACCCGTACCCGTCGGGCGCTCGCAAGCAGAAGAAGTCCGAAGTCACCTACACCCGTTAGGCCGTCCCGGGCTCCCTCGCGCTTGACAGGATTTCGTTCGGCCCTATACTGAACTTTATGGTTCAGTATTCCGACAAGTCAGCGGCGGCGGGAAGGACCTTCGGGGCCCTCGCCGATCCGGTCCGGATGGAGGTGATCGAACGGCTCCGCTCCGGCGGGGCGTCGATCAGCGAGCTGGCCGGACCGGCCGGCATGAGCCTCACGGGCATGAAGAAACACGTGGCGATCCTCGAGGAGGCCCGGCTCGTGACCACCGAGAAGCGGGGCAGGACGCGGTGGTGCGAGCTCTCCGACGAGGGATTCGACGAAGCCGCCTTCTGGCTGGACGAGTTCCGGCGGCGGCGCCACCGCCAGCTGGATCGCCTTGAGGAAGTCATCGAACGAAAGAAGCGTGAAAGGAAGCAATGACCGAATTGACCGAACTCCACAAGACGGTAGTCACGACGCCGAGCGATACGGAGATCCGGACCGAGCGCATCTTCGATGCGCCGCCCGGGCTCGTGTTCGAGTGCTTCACGGACCCCGAGACCCTGGAACAGTGGCTCGGCCCGGAGGGCTACGAGATGAGGATCGAGGAATACGACTTCCGCGCGGGCGGGAAGTGGCGCTACGTCCACCTCTCGCCGGACGGGAACGAGTACGTGTTCTTCGGCGAGTTCCTCGAGATCGACGCCCCCAGATCGGTCAAGCAGACCTTCAATTTCGTGATGGAGCCGCAGCCGCCGCCGTCGATCGATCAGGCCGAGTTCATCGAGGTCGAAGGGGGCCGGACCCGGCTCGTGACGCTCACCACCTTCGAAGGGAAGGAGCAGCGCGACGGCATGCTCCAGTCGGGCATGGAGAAGGGAATGAACGAGGGCTACGCCAAACTGGACCGCATCCTCGAGAAGAAGCGGGGCTGAACCGGCCGGACCCGGGCCGGATCAGAGGTCGATCCGGCTCCAGTCGAGCCGTTCCGGGAACCGCGGCAGGCCGTCGTCCGGGACCGGAAACCACGGCGCGGCGTAGTCGGTGAACTGGTGGGCCAGGGGCCGGATGCCCGGATCCTGGTCCAGCGCACCGAGGCGGATGGCGAGGATCTCCGGGTTCTCCGGGTGGCTGGTGTAGAGCTGGCCGCCGCAGTTCCTGCAGAAGAACTTGTTGAAGCCGCCGTCGCCCGGTTCGTAGGTTCCGACGTACTCCTGCCCCTTCGTCACCCGGAACGACCCGGGTCGCGTGAGTGCCGTCGCGGAGAAGGCCGTGCCGGTCCGGCGCTGGCACCGCTTGCAGTAGCAGTAGGCCGCACCGACCAGGGGCTCGTTCACCTCGAAGCGCACCATCCCGCACATGCACGCCCCGGTCATGTGGTCGAGCGGTTCCGGACCCTGCTCTCTCTCCGTGTTCTCCATGGGTCCAGTCTAGATCTGTCCGCCCGCTCCGACCGGGTATGTTGGCGCGAGAGAGGGAACCTGATCAAGGAGTAGCCAATGCGGCAGGTGTCTGTGTCTTCGTCCATCCGTCCACTCGCAGTCCTCTGCGGGATGGCAGCCCTGCTCGCCCTGCTCGCGACGCCGCTGATCGACCGCGCCGACGCCAAGGCGCCCCGGGTCACGATCCGCACGACCGAGTACGGCATCCCGCGCATCCTGGCCGACACCCCCAAGGGCGTCGGCTACGGCTACGGCTGGGCGATCGCGAGCCAGCAGCTCTGCACCCTGGCCGACACCTACACCACCGTGCGGGGCCAGCGCTCGAAGTTCTTCGGCGGCTCCGCCGAGGCACCCAACGGGATCACCAACCTCGAATCGGACTTCTTCTGGAAGCGGGTGCGCAAGGAGGGAACCGTCCAGAAGATGATGAGGCTGAAGCCGCCGAACGGCCCGCTGCCGGTGGTCAGGAAGGTCGTCAAGGGTTACGTCGCCGGCTACAACGCCTACATCCGGAAGACCGGGGTCGGGAGCCTGCCTGATCCCCGCTGTCGCGGCAAGGCGTGGGTCTCGAAGATCAGCGTGCTCGACGCCTGCATGCGCTTCTACCAGCTGCTCGGCTACGGGAGCACCGATCCGTCCATGGACGGCATCGCCCAGGCGCAGCCGCCCGGAGGCACCCCGTTCAGCGACGGGCCCACCGGGCAGGTCGACCCCGACGAGGTGACCGCCGAGGACTTCGACGAGGACTTCGGCAACTTCACGGGCGGCCTCGGCTCCAACGCCGTCGCGCTGGGCAAGGCGGGCGTCCAGGGTGGCAAGGGCCTCCTGCTCGGCAACCCGCACTTCCCCTGGCACGGCGCCCAGCGGTTCTTCGAGGCGCAGATGACCGTGCCCGGCATGGTCAACGTCTCGGGCGCCAGCCTCCTCGGGGTGCCGGTGATCCTGATCGGCCACACCCGGAACCTGGCCTGGAGCCACACCGTTTCGACCGCGCGCCGCTTCATCGTCTTCCAGGAGACCCTGGACCCGACCGACCCGACCCGGTACATCGTCGACGGTCAGTCGAAGCCGATGAAGGCGACCACGGTCACCGTCGAGGACAAGGACGGGCCCGACCAGACGCGGACCCTCTACTCGACCGAACACGGCTACGTCACGACCTCGCTCCAGGGCCAGCCGTTCTTCCCGTGGACCACGACCAACGCGTACACGATCTACGACGCGAACACGGGCAACTTCCGGATGATCAACCACTTCTACTCGATGAACCGGGCCCAGAGCGTCCCCGAGGTCCTGAAGATCCTCAAGAAGTACCAGGGCATCCCGTGGGTCAACACGGTCGCGGCCGACTCGAAGGGCCGGGCGCTCTACGCGGACATCGGCGCGGTGCCCGACGCCCCGAACGAGCGGGTCGCCGAGTGCAACACCGGTATCGGGCTGGTCACCTGGCCGCTCGCCCGGGTGCCCGCCTTCGACGGCTCCCGCTCGGAGTGCGGCATGACCCGGACGCGGAGGGGCGCGGCCGGTCCGGGCCTCCTGCCCGCCACCGAGATGCCGTACCTGGTGCGGAACGACTACGTGGAGAACTCGAACGACTCGTACTGGTTCTCGAACGTCGACAAGCCGCTCGAGGGCTACGACACCATCATCGGGGAGGAGCGGATCCCGCAGAGCGAACGGACCCGCCTCGCCCACAAGATGATCAACGAGAAGCTGGCCTCGGGCAAGTTCAACCTGGCCAGCCTCAAAGCGATGCTCTACAACAACCGGGTCGGCAGCGCCGAGCTCCTGCTCGACCCGATGGTGGAGTACTGCCAGGCCAACCCGGTCATGGTCGGCTCGGGAGGTCCCGTGGACGTCAGCGCCGCCTGCGCGGCGCTCGCCGGCTGGGACAAGCGGAACAACCTGGATTCGACCGGCGGCCTCCTGTTCCAGCGCATCGCGGGCCGGCTGTACGGCGGTGCGGGCGACGTGTACTCGAACCCGTTCGACCACACGAACCCGATCGGCACCCCGTCGGGGCTCAACACCCTGAACCCGAGCCTGCCGCTCGCCATCGCGGACACCGTCAAGGAGTTCCAGGACCAGGGCATCCCGCTCACCGCGACCAGGCGCCAGTACCAGATGGTCACGAGGCAGGGCAAGAAGATCCCGATTCCGGCCGGTGACTACGAGCCGTACGGTTCGTTCAACCCGGTCTGGGGCGAGTGGGTTCCGGGGCAGGGGATCACGGAGATCGAGGACGGGTCGAGCTTCATCCAGGCCGTCCACCTGACCGGTGCCAAGTGCCCGAAGGCGAGCATGATCCTGACCTACTCGCAGTCGGAGAACCCGAAGTCGAAGCACTACGCCGACCAGACGAGGCTCTACTCGAAGAAGCGCTGGGTGAAGGACCGGTTCTGCCCGCACCAGCAGAAGCGCTCGCCCGGCCTGAAGGTCAAGAAGTTCGGCGGCGGGGCGAAGGCCGCCAGGCGGGGCTTCTGAGCCTCCCGGCTCTCTGAGGATGCCGCCCGGCAGTCAGGCCGGGCGGTACTTCAGGTCCAGTTCGTCCGGTGCGACGGGATGCCCCTCGTCGCACTCGAGGCGTACCCCCACCTCGGCGCCGCAGCCGCGGTGGACGATCTCGGTCGCACCCTTCTCTCCGGGGGAGAGCCAGCGGTTGCCCCAACGCTGAAGCGCGACGATGACCGGCAACAGGTCCTCGCCCATCTCGGTCAGCCGGTACGCCTTGCGGGTCCGCTGGCCGGGCTCGCGGTAGTCCTCCCGGGCGAGGACGCCGGCCGCCTCCAGCTCGCGCAGGCGGCTCGAGACGACGGGGTCGCTGAGACCCGTCCTCGCGGTGAACTGGTCGAACCGGGTCGCCCCGTAGTAGGCCTCCCGCAGGATCAGCATCGCGGAGCGGGTGCCGACCAGCTCAAGAGAGGCGGCGATGGGGCAGCCCTCGGCCTCCCATCCGTCACGCGGATCGAGGACTCCGGTCATGCGGATCGGCTCGGTCATGCGTCGATTCTAGCTGACTGAACAAAACCTAAGCCAACGTGATACTCTGACTTTGTAAAACCTTAGTCAGCTACCGGCAAGGAGCGAACGATGGCAAGCAACTCGAGACTCCAGGGACGCGAGGTCGTGATCGTCGAGGCGGCGCGTACGCCGATCGGCCGCGGTCACAGGGAGAAGGGCATCTACAGGGACGTCCACCCGAACGCCCTGCTCGGCGCCAGCTACAAGGCGGTGATCGACCGGGCCGGCATCGATCCTGCCCTCGTGGAGGACGTGGTCGCCGGGGCCGTGACCCAGGTCGGCGAGCAATCAAACAACATCGCCCGCAACGCCTGGCTCGAGGCGGGACTTCCGGTCACCACCCCCGCGGTGACGATCGACCGCCAGTGCGGCTCGGCCCAGCAGGCCGTCTCGTTCGCCGCCGGCCTTGTCGCGGCGGGCGTCCACGACGTGATGATCGGGGGCGGCGTGGAGCACATGGGCCACCTGCCGATGGGCTCCAACGTCGCCCACGCGGACGAGTTCGGACTGCCGTTCACGCCCGAGCTGCTCGCCCGGTACGACCTCGTCCAGCAGGGCATCTCGGCCGAGATGATCGCGGAGAAGTGGGGGATCTCCCGGGAGGACCAGGACGGCCTCGGCCTCCGCTCCCACCAGCGGGCCGCGGCGGCCGAGGACGCCGGGCGCTTCGACGCGGAGATCATCCCGATGGAGGTCGGCGGTGACACCGTCACCAGGGACCAGGGCATCAGGCGCGATACCAGCCTCGAGGCCCTGGCCGGACTGAAGCCCGCCTTCAAGGAGGACGGCACCGTCACCGCCGGCAACTCGTCCCAGATCTCGGACGGCGCGGCGGCCGTGCTGCTGATGAGCCGCGAGAAGGCCGACGAGCTCGGGCTTGAGCCCCGGGCCCGGATCCTCGACGCCACCACCGTCGGCGTCGATCCGGTGATCATGCTCACCGGCCCGATCCCCGCGACCCGGCAGTTGCTGGAGCGCAACGGGCTCACGGTGGACGACGTCGACCTGTTCGAGATCAACGAGGCGTTCGCCTCGGTCGTGCTGGCCTGGCAGAAGGAGCTCGGGCCGGACATGGACCGGGTGAACGTGAACGGCGGCGCGCTGGCCCTCGGCCACCCGCTCGGATCCTCCGGAGCGCGCCTGATCACGACCGGGCTGAACGAGCTCGAGCGGACCGGGGGCGAGTTGCTCCTGGTCACCATGTGCACCGCCGGCGGCACCGGGACCGGCACCCTGATCCAGCGCGTCTGAGCGGTTCCCCGGCCACGCGGCGGAGTAGGATCGCCGCGTGGCCAGGGCGACCTCGGTATTCGACGAACAGGCGGCGACCTACGCCGGTCCGCGCCGGAAGCTGATCCCCCGGATGGATCTCTTCTACGGCACGGTGGTCGAAGCCGTGGGACTGGTCGCCCCGCTCCCGGAAGGCGGGAAGCGGCCGCTCCGGATCCTCGATCTGGGTGCCGGGACCGGGCTGCTCTCGGCGACCGTCGCACGAGAGTTCCCGGACGCCTCGTTCACCCTCTTCGATTTCTCCCCCCGGATGCTCGAACAGGCGAAGGAAAACGTCGGGACCGAGGTCGAGGTGAGGGTCGGCGACATGTACGACGGGATCCCGGACGGTCCCTGGGACGCCGTGATCTCGGCGCTCGCGATCCACCACATGACGGACGAGGGCAAGCGCGGCGTGTACGAGGCGACGTTCCGCAACCTGCGTACGGGCGGCATCTTCGTCAACGCCGAACACGTGCTCGGCGAGACGCAGGCGCTCCAGGAGCACTACGCCGCATGGCACAAGCGCCAGGCCTTCGAGAAGGGCCTAACCGACGCCGAGTGGGCGGACACCGTGGAGCGGATGAGCCACGACCACCTCACCCCGCTCTCCACCCAGCTCGGGTGGCTGCGGGAGATCGGGTTCACCGACACCGACTGCCTCCTCAAGAACCACGGCTTCGCGGTGTTCATGGGGCGGCGTCCGGTCGGGTAGCCCGAGGCCACCCGTCGTTCGTCTTCCGATTGGAGGAAACTCCCCTTCGATGAGCGGGCAGCGCCGGGAGAAAGCGTCGACCAGGGTCCACCAGGCCCTGCGCAAGCAGATCCTGGAGGGGAAGCTCGAGCCGGGGGACAGGATCCCGTCCGAACGCGTGCTGGCCGAGCAGTTCGGGGTCAACCGGCACGCGGTGCGTGAGGCCCTCAAGCGACTCCAGCAGGCGAGCCTCATCCTGATCACCCACGGTGGCGCCACCCGGGTGCTCGACTGGCGGGATGCCGGCGGGCTCGAGGTCCTGCTGGACCTCGGCACCGACCTGAACGACCCGCCCGCCGATCTGATCCGCTCCGTCCTCGAGATGCGGGCCTCCATCGGCGAGGACGCCGCGCGGCTCTGTGCCGAGCGGGCCGATCAGGGAGCGCGGGACGAGGTCGAACGGCTGGGCGAGCGCGCCGCGGCGCTAATCGGGTCGGGCGAGGACGCCATGCTGGACCAGGCCTTCGCCGAGTTCTGGCTCTCGATCGTCGACGGCTCCGGCAACATCGCCTACCGCCTCTCCCTCAACTCGCTCCTCAAGGCGATGCTCACCTTCGGTGAGGTGGCGGAGCGCATCCGCCCCAACGACGGCTCCCTCTGCAGGCACCTGGGGGCCGCGATCGCATCGGCCGACCCGGAAACGGCGGCTGAGGTCGCGGCCCACATGCTCCGGGCGGACGTAGAACGAGCCGCCTGACGCCCGCCACCAACCGACTCACCACCCAATCGCGAGATGCGGAAGTCCGCTCATGGAGCGGAAAAGGGCATCTCGCGGCTGTAAGGGCCGACTCGCTGGTCGACGGGTCCGTGTTGACGGGACCTTGAGTCAACTGGTATAACCAGTTGACCGTGGGCGATCTCATCATCTACGCGATCCCGTTCTTCTTCCTCGCGATGGGGCTGGAGTACCTGACCCTCCGGCACGCCGCCCACGAGCATGCGTCCGACCCCGATGCCCCGATCGGGTTCGAGGCGAAGGACACGGCGACCAGCCTCAGCATGGGGGTCGGCCACCTCTTCATCGCCGGCGCCTGGAAGATCGTGGTCCTGGTCATATACGCGGCGATCTACTCGGTCAGCCCGATCCAGCTGTCGCCCTCCGACTGGTGGACCTGGGTACTGCTCTTCTTCGCCGACGACCTCGCCTACTACTGCTTCCACCGCAGTCACCACCGGATCCGGCTCTTCTGGGCGATGCACGTCGTCCATCACTCGTCCGAGCACTACAACTTCTCGACGGCGCTCCGCCAGGACTGGTCACCCTTCAGCTCGATCTTCTTCTGGATGCCGAGCGCCCTGCTCTTCGAACCCTGGATGATCTACCTCGCCTTCTCCTGGAGCCTGCTCTACCAGTTCCTGCTCCACACGGAGGCGGTGCGCAAGCTGCCACGTCCGATCGAGTTCATCTTCAACACGCCGAGCCACCACCGCGTGCACCACGGATCGCAGGAGCAGTACCTGGACAAGAACTACGGCGGCATCCTGATCATCTGGGACCGGATGTTCGGCACCTTCGAACCGGAGGAGGAACGGGTCCGGTACGGCCTGACCAGGAACATCAACACCTTCCACCCGGTCAAGGTCGCCTACGGGGAATACGTGAACATCTGGCGCGACGTGCGGGCGGCCGACAACTGGCGCGACCGCTTCGGATACGCCTTCAAGGGGCCCGGATGGAAACCTGCGGGCGCGCATGCACCGACCGGGGAACCGGCCCCCGCCGACCCGCATCGGCGGGTCGACGGTACCGAGCGGGACCCGCGGCTGGCCGCCGCCGACTGACCGGGCCGCGCCGGCGTCCGGAGGCGCCGGGGGACCCGAGTCCGGGCGCCTAGTCCGCGCCCCGCCGGAAGCAGCCGACCAGGTGGGAGTTGACCAGGCCGGTCGCCTCCATCAGGGCGTACATGTTGGTCGGCCCCACGAACCTGAACCCGCGGCGGCGGAGTTCCTTCGCCAGCGCGGCGGACTCCGCGGAGCTCGCGACGAGGTCGGCCCTCGTCCTCGGCCGGGGTTGCCGGACCGGGGCGAACGAGTTGACCAGCGCCTCGAGCCCGCCGTCCGAGCGCAGCTCGATCGTCGCGGCGGCGTTGGCCCGGGTCGCCTCGATCTTGGGCCGGGACCGGATGATCCCCTCGTTCTGAAGCAGCTCGTCCACGTCGGCGTCGGTCAGGCCGGCGCAGTACTCGACGTCGAAGTCGCGGAAGGCCTCACGGAAGGCGGGGCGCTTGCGGAGGATCGTCGCCCAGCTGAGCCCGGCCTGGAAGGCCTCAAGCGAGAGGCGTTCGAACATCGCCTGCTCGCCCTCGAGGGGGACTCCCCACTCGCGGTCGTGGTACTCCCGCATCATGCGACTGCCGTTCGCCCAGTCGCAGCGGACCAGCCCGTCGTCCTCGAGATCGGTCATGCGAGCGATTGTTCCAGCCGGGGGACAGGTGGACGAGACGTCACGGAGGTTTTCCGTCCTGGTCATCCTCTCGTTGACCGGGCTGCTCGCGGGCGAGGCGGCGGGGCTGCGGTGGAGCGGAAGGCGGTCGGCCGTTCCGTGGAGGACAGACCTTGACAAGAGACCCATGACGAACTACGTTCAACCATATGGTTGAAGATTCGGAAAGGGTGGACCGCGTGTTTCACGCGCTCTCGAACCGGACCCGGCGCCGGATGATCCGGCAGCTCGCGGTCGGCGAATGCTCGGTCGGCGACCTCGCTGCACCCGCCGAGATGTCCTTCGCCGCGGCCTCCAAGCACGTCCAGGTGCTCGAGAAGGCGGGGCTCGTCAACCGCCGCGTCGCCGGGCGGCAACACCTCTGCTCCCTCCGGTCCGAGCCGCTCCGCGAGGTCAGCGAGTGGTTGAGCTACTACGAACGGTTCTGGACCGAGAGCCTCGACCGGCTCGCCGCAAACCTCGAGGCCGAGATGGCGAAGGAGGACCGATGACCGTATCCGGAGACTCCGTTCGAATCGTGAACAAGATCGGCGCTCCCGTCGAGCGGGTGTACCGCGCCCTGGTTGATCCGGACGAACTGGTCCGGTGGATGCACCCCGACCAGTTCCGCGGGGTCGCCGCCAGCAACGACCCGAGGGTCGGCGGCAAGGGTGAACTGACCCACCGCGACGCCGACGGGGAAGCGGTCGTCGGCGGCTTCAACTGGGAGTACCTGGAGGTCGAACCGAACCGGAAGCTGGTCATGTTGTGGCAATTCGGCCACCAGTGGGATCCGGATCGGAAGCGATCCCGGATGACCATCGAACTGCGGGAGACCGAACCCGGCATCACCGAGGTGACCCTCTTCCACGAACGACTTGGCGATTCGCCTCCCGGCGGTCACGTCGGGGTGAATACGGGCTGGACCCAGGCCCTCGAGAGCCTCCAGCGACATTTCTCAGACGAAGGAAAGAAGCGATGAACGCACCACCGATCGTCACGGCAGACGAATGGAAGGCCGCCCGCGAGGAGCTACTCGTCAAGGAGAAGGAACTGACCAGGGCCCGGGATGCCCTCGCGGCCGAGCGGCGCCGCATGCCCTGGCTCGAGGTCGAGAAGGAGTACGAGTTCGAGGGACCGGACGGACCGGTGAGCCTGCTCGACCTGTTCGATGGTCGCCGCCAGCTCGTCGTCTACCGCTTCTTCTTCGACCCGGACGTGAAGGGATACCCGGACAAGGGCTGTACCGGGTGTTCGATGGTCGCCGACCAGGTGGTGGACCCGGT
>Ga0182743_1000508_pt1 | contig 47490 bp, 47 predicted proteins | sample eDN3rd30CKraftOP_FD_128522 | JGI IMG/M metagenome (GOLD analysis project Ga0182743, IMG submission 128522) | Enriched Organic Plus compost microbial communities from Emeryville, California, USA - eDNA 3rd pass 30_C Kraft OP (version 2) (version 2) ... | reverse complement strand
GAACGCGATCGAGGTGCCGCTCGAATCACTTCGAGACACGGACGTCGACGTCGTCGTCCTGCAGCGCACCGAGGAGCTCGACCTCGCGGCCCGGCTGCTGGGTCGCGTGCCCGGGCGGGATGTCCCCGCGGTGTTCGTCGAGCACAACACGTCGAAGCGCGAACCCGTGTCCGAGCGGCACCCGCTCGCCGATCAGGAGCGCATTCCGATCGTCCACGTGACGCACTTCAACCGGCTCGCGTGGGACAGCGGCCGGGCGCCGGCGCACGTCATCGAGCACGGCGTCCCCGACCCCGGTCCGCGCTACTCGGGTGAGCTCGAGGCGATCGGCGCCGCGATCAACGAGCCTGTCCGCCGCCGTCGCGTCGTCGGCGCCGACCTCCTCCCGGCGTTCGCCGCGGTCGCGCCGGTCGACGTGTTCGGGATGGGCGGAGACGACCTCCCCGACGTGCTCGGTGTGCCGCACGAGCGCCTCCGGATGCGCGGCGACGTCCCGCCCGGACGGCTCCACGCCGAGCTCGCGCGACGCCGCGTCTACGTGCACCCGTTCCGCTGGACCTCGCTCGGCCTCGCCCTCCTCGAGGCGATGCACCTCGGGATGCCCGTCCTCGCGCTCGCGACGACGGAGGCGATCCGGGCCGTGCCGCCGGAGGCGGGCGCGATCTCGACCGACCCGAGCGAGCTCGTCGCCGCGGCGCGACGACTGCTCGCCGACCCCGACGAGGCGAGGGCGCGCGGCGAGGTCGCGCGCGCGTTCGCCCTCGAACGCTACGGCCTCGAGCGGTTCCAGTCGGACTGGAATGCGCTCATCACGGAGCTCGCGGACGCGGGCGCCGCCGACGGATCACGGCTCATGACGGAAGGAGCAAGGCGGTGAGGATCTCCATGATCTCGGAGCACGCGAGCCCGCTCGCGACGCTCGGCAGTGTCGACGCGGGCGGGCAGAACGTGCACGTCGCGGCGCTCTCGCGCGCCCTCGCGCGACGGGGGCACGACGTGACGGTCTACACCCGGCGAGACGACCCCGCCCGCCCGGAGCGGGTCCCGCTCGCGGAGCGCGTCGACGTCGTGCACATCGACGCCGGCCCGGCCGAACCCGTCCCGAAGGACGACCTCCTGCCCCACATGACGGCGTTCGCCGCGGGGATCGCGGCGGACTGGGACCTGCGCCGCCCGGACGTCGTGCACGCGCACTTCTGGATGTCCGGCGTCGCGGCGCTCGACGCCGTCGATCGCCTCGCGGCGCTCGGGATCCCCGCGCCGCCCGTCGTCCAGACGTTCCACGCGCTCGGCGTCGTCAAGCGGCGCCACCAGGGCGCGGCCGACACGAGCCCGCCCGAGCGCGAATGGCTCGAGCCGGACGTCGGCCGGCGGGTCGACACCGTGATCGCGACGTGCTCGGACGAGGCCTTCGAGCTCAAGTCGCTCGGCGTCCCCGGCCGGCGGATCGCCGTCGCGCCGTGCGGTGTCGACCTCGAGCTCTTCCACCCGGACGGCGAGCGCGACGAACGCGGTGCCCGGCACCGCATCCTCAGCGTCGGCCGGCTCGTGCCCCGCAAGGGCGTCGACCTGACGATCCGGGCGCTCGCGCAGCTCGTCGCGAGCGGGCTCGACGACATCGAGCTCCTCGTCGTCGGGGGATCGGACGGGAGCGGACTGCTCCGCGACCCGGCCATCGCGGAACTCGCTCGCCTCGCGAACGAACTCGGCGTCGGACGCCACGTGCGCTTCCTCGGCCAGGTCCCGCAGCACCGCATGCCGCCGATCTTCCGGTCCGCGGACGCCGTCGTGTGCGCACCGTGGTACGAGCCCTTCGGCATCGTGCCCCTCGAGAGCATGGCGTGCGGGACGCCGGTGGTCGCGGCGACCGTCGGCGGTCTCATCGACACGGTCGTCGACGGCGTCACCGGGGTGCACGTTCCCCCGCGCGACCCCGAGGCGATCGCCTCCGCGCTCCAGCTCCTGCTCGCCGACGACGAGCGCCGGGAGCGGCTCGGCGCGGCCGCGCGCGAGCGCGTCGAGTCCCGGTACGCGTGGGACCGGGTCGCCGCGGAGACCGTGCGGATCTACCGGAGCACGCTCGCGCGGGCCCGTTCCAGCGCCCGCGGCACCGCGGAAGGAGTCCTGCGATGAGCCTCCTCGACACGATGCCGATCCGGATCGTCCCCGAGGCGAGTCCCGTCGTCTCGCACTTCCGCGAGCTCTCGAACGCGATCGCGGCCGCGGAGCGCCACGCGGACCGCCTCGAGACCATGGCCCTCGAGCTCGCCGAGCGGCTCCTGCGCGGCCAGCGCCTCCTCGTCGCGGGGAACGGCGGTTCGGCGGCGGAGGCGCAGCACCTCACGGCGGAACTCGTCGGCCGATTCGACGGCGACCGCGAGGCGTTCTCCGCGCTCGCGCTCAACGCCGAGACGTCGAGCGTCACGGCGATCGGCAACGACTACGGCTTCGACGAGGTCTTCGCGCGCCAGGTGCGGGCGCACGCACGCGCCGGCGACATCCTGCTCCTCCTGTCGACGAGCGGCGCGAGCGCGAACCTCGTGCGAGCCGCCGAAGCCGGGCGCTCGGCGGGGGCGACGACGTGGGCGCTCACCGGACCCGGCCCGAACGCCCTCTCGCGCGCCGTCGACGAGGCGGTGTGCTTCGCGGGCGCGGCGCCGCACGTCCAGGAGGCGCAGCTCGCGGCGATCCACGCGATGTGCCGCGTGTTCGACGCTCGCGTGCGCGACCGGGAAGGCGGACGGTCATGAGGGTCACGGTCGTCGGGGACGCGCTCCTCGACGTCGACATCGAGGGCTCGGCGGAGCGGCTCGCCCCCGACGCGCCCGTCCCGGTCGTCGACGCGGAGCGCCGCGTGCAGCGCGCCGGCGGGGCGGGACTCGCCGCCTCGCTCCTCGCGCGCGACGGGCACGAGGTCGAACTCGTCACGGCGCTCGGCGCCGACGAGGCCGCCGGCCGCCTGCGCGCGTGCCTCGCCGGGATCCGCGTCGTCCCGGGGCGGCTCGCGAGCGGGACCGCGGTCAAGACGCGCATTCGCGCGAACGGACGGACGATCGCGCGCGTCGACGACGGCGGCCGGCGCGACGCCCTGCCCGAGTTCGCCGCGCCCGCGTTCGAGGCGATCGCCGCCGCCGACGCGATCCTCGTCGCCGACTACGGCGGCGGCGTGACGGCCCATCCGGGCATTCGCGAGGCCCTCGAGCGCCGCGGCACCGCGGTGCCGCTCGTGTGGGACCCGCACCCGCGAGGGGCGACACCCGTCGCGATGACCGCGGTCGCGACACCGAACCTCGTGGAGGCGACCCGCGCGGCGGGCGTCGAGGGCGCGGGGATCCCGGCGGGCGCCCGAGCGGCGTCGCGCTTGCGCGACGCGTGGCGCTGCGGCGCGATCGTCGTCACGCTCGGCGACCTCGGCGCGCTCTTCCTCGACGCCGGTGCGGCCCTTCCGCTCGTCGTCGGGACGAAGCCCGTGCGAAGCGCCGACCCGTGCGGCGCCGGCGACCGGTTCGCGGCGACGCTCACGGTCGCGCTCGCGAGCGGGGAAGCGCCCGCGAGCGCGGTGCGTGCCGCGGTCGAGGCGGCCGGTCGGTTCCTCGCGAGCGGCGGCGTCTCCGCGCCGGAGCCCGCGACGACCCCGCTCGAGCCGCCGGGGACCCCGTCGGTCATCGCGAAGGTGCGCCGCCAGGGCGGCACGATCGTCGCGACCGGCGGTTGCTTCGACCTCCTCCACGCGGGCCACGTCCGCACGCTCGAGGCCGCGCGGGCGCTCGGCGACTGCCTCGTCGTCTGCCTCAACTCGGACGAGTCGGTGCGGCGCCTCAAGGGGCCCGAGCGCCCCATCGTGGGCGAGCGGGAGCGCGCCGAGGTGCTGCGGTCGCTCTCGTGCGTCGACGACGTGGTCGTGTTCGACGAAGACACCCCGGAGGCGGTCCTCGAGCGGATCCGGCCGGACATCTGGGTCAAGGGCGGCGACTACAGCGCCGCGCGACTGCCCGAGGCGCGCACGATCGAGCGGTGGGGCGGGCAGGTCGTCACCGTCCCGTACCACCTCGGCCACTCGACGACCGCGCTCGCGGCCGCGCTCGCCGCCGTCGGCTGAGCGATCCGTTCGAGCGGCACGAGCAGTCCGATTCGCACCACCAAGGAGAGGAGCACGCATTGGCGGAGCAGCAGTATCCGAGGCCGATCGGTCGCGTCATCGTGACGGGGGGCGCCGCGGGACTCGGCGCGGCGATCGTCGCGGCGATCGCGGACGCGGGCGGCCGGCCCGCGATCATCGACTGGAACCTGTCCGGCGCGCCCGCGGACGTGCCAAGCCGCGAGGCCGATGTGTCCGACCGGCTCGCCGTCGAGCGCGCCGTCGCCGAGCTCGTCGACGAGCTCGGCGGACTCGACGCCGTCGTCACCGCGGCGGGAATCGACCGCCCAGGCGGGCTCGGCGACGTCGCCGCGGAGGAGTGGGAGCGCGTCATCGGCGTCAACCTCCTCGGGACGGTCTCGACCGTCCGGGCGGCGCTCCCCCACATCGAGCGCGTCCACGGCCGCGTCGTCACCGTCGCGTCCTCGCTCTCGCTGCGAGCCTTCCCCGACGCGACCGCCTATTGCGCGTCGAAGTTCGGGGTCCTCGGCTTCTCGCGCGCGCTCGCCGCGGAGACGGCGGGGCGGATCGGCGTGACGACGCTCATCCCGGCGGGCATGCGCACGAGGTTCTTCGACGACCGCGATGAGCGCTACCGGCCGGGCCCGGACGCCCAGCTCAACGACCCCGCCGATGTCGCGCGCTCCGTCGTGTTCGCCCTCCAGCAGCCCGAGGGCTGCGAAGTGCGCGAGCTCGTCATGTGCCCCGAGCTCGAGCCCTCGTGGCCGTGACGCGCTGACCCCTCATCGGGAGGCGTGCGCGAGGAGCGACTGCACGTCGTCGAGGACGCCCTCGGGCGCGACATCGGCGACGAACGACACGTCGTGCTCGCAGCGCTCCGCGGTCCACCCGACCTGCGTCGCATCCCGCCCGCACACCGGGCAGCTGGTCGTCCACGACAAGTGGACGCGGTGGCGGCCGCGGCCGAGCGGTCCGGCGTTGATGAGGTTGCCGACCCAGTAGATCGACACCGTGCGCGCGCCGACCGCCTGTGCCAGGTGCCGCGGACCGCTGTCGTTGCCGACGAACACGTCCGCCGCGGAGAGCACGCCCGCGAGCGCGCTGAGGCTCAGACGGCCCGCGAGACTCGTGACGAGCTCGCTCCGGGCGAGCCCGAGCGCCCGCCGCGCGCTCCCGAGGATGCCGCCGCACAGTTCCGTGTCCTCGTCGCCCCCCACGAGGACGACGCGCGCGCCGTCCTCCGCGAGACGCTGCGCGACGACCGCGAACCGCTCCGCCGGCCAGCGCCGACGCGGATCGGTCGCGCCCGGGTGGATGACGACGACGGGGCGGCCGTTCCCGCACACCGCGCGGCCCGCATGCCGCTCCCCCTCCGAGATCTCGAGGTGCGGCTCCATGGCCACCGGCACGGCGCCCGCGAGCGCGGCGATCTCGAGCGCGCGGATCACCTCGTGCTGGTAGTACGCGTACTCGAGGTTGCGCTCGAGCGGCGCCGCGTCCGGGGTTCGCGCCCCGACCGTGTGGCGGGCGCCGATGCCGAGCAGGAACGGGTTCGAGTAGCGACCGCCCCCGTGGAGCTGGACGGCGAGATCGAATCGCTCCCCGCGGAGGCGCTCGACGAACCGCTCCGTCTCCGCCGGGTCGGGCGTCGACGCCGTGCCGTTGCTGATGCCCTCGATCGCGGGGAGCGGCACGATGCGATCGGGCGGCCCATGACGCCCCTCGAGGATGCTCGCGGGACCGGGCGAGCCGAGGAGCGTGAGCTCGGCATCCGGGTAGGCGGCCGCGAGCGAGCGCATCGCGGGCACCGTGAAGAGGAGATCCCCGAGACCGCCTCCCCGGAGGATCGCGATGCGACGGACGTCGGGGAAGATGGCGAGTCGCTGCGCGGGTCCGCGCTGCGCCTGATCGGATCGCATTCGGTCTCCTGTCGCAGGTCCTGCTGTGACGGTTCCCCCGTTCCCGCCCGATAGCTGGGAGGCAAGTGCGAGTTGCCCCGCGCGCGGTGTGCCGTGTGTGGGGGGACGCGCGAGTGGGTAGTGGCCCGATGTCATGAACGCGCTCGATGCCATCGCCCGGATCCGCGCCCGATCGCCGCGCATCGCGGTCGCGGGCGACTTCCTCCTCGACGAGTGGTGGAGCGGCCGCTCGGAGCGCGTCGCGCGGGAGGCACCAGCCCCCGTGGTCGAGCTCCTCGAGCGCGAGCACGCGCCCGGCGGGGCCGCGAACACGGCCGCGAACCTCGCCGCCCTCGGCGCCCGCGTGTCCGCGATCGGGCTCGTCGGCGACGACGAGGCGGGGCGGCGCGTCCGGGCGCGGCTCGCCGAATGCGGCGTCGACGTCACCCGACTCGAACCCGTCCCAGGCGCGAGGACGACGACGAAGTCCCGCATCACGGTCGCCGGTCAGCTCATGCTCCGCCTCGATGACGCCCCGCGGCCGGCGTGGCCGGAGGACCGGCTCGAGGCGCTCGGAAGCGAGCTCACCGCGGCGAGTGCGGGGGCCGACGCGCTCGTCGTGTGCGACTACGGCGTCGGGGCGCTCTCCGACGACGTCATCGCGAGGATCGCGGGACTCGAGGGCCCCGCTCGGCCGCGGCTGCTCGTCGTCGACGCGCACGACCTGCGCCGGTGGCGCCGCGCCCGCGCCGACATCGTGACGCCGAACGCCGGGGAGGCCGCGCTCGCGCTCGGTGCGTCGATCGGCGACGGCCCGGCGCGGGCGGAGCGCCTCGCGGCTCGCGGCTCGCGCGAGCTCGTCGCGGCGACGGGCGCGCGCGCCGTCGTCGTGACGCTCGATCGCGACGGCACGCTCCTGCTCGAGCCGGACGAGCCGACGCACCGCACGCACGCGCACCCGACGCCCGAGCATCAGGCCTCCGGCGCCGGGGACGTCTTCGTCGCCGCGCTCGCCGCGGCGAGGGCCTCGGAGCTTCCCCTGCGGACGGCCGTCGACGTCGCCCAGCTCGCGGCCGACGTCGCCGTCCGCAAGCCCGGCACGTGCACGTGCTCGCTCGACGAGCTCGAGGCGTGGCTGGGACGGCCCGAGGACGCCGCGCTCGACCACGAGACGCTCGCGGAGCGCATCGCCGAGCATCGCCGCGCCGGCGAGCGCATCGTCTTCACGAACGGCTGCTTCGACGTCCTCCATCGCGGTCACACGAGCTATCTGCGGCAGGCGAAGCGGCTCGGCGACGTGCTCGTCGTCGCGATCAACGGCGACGACTCGGTGCGGCGCCTCAAGGGACCGGGCCGGCCCATCAACTCGGCGAACGACCGCGCGAATCTCCTCGCGGAACTCGAGTGCGTCGACTACGTGACGATCTTCGACGAGGACACCCCGCGGGCCCTCATCCGCCGGCTTCGACCCGAGATCTACGCGAAGGGCGGCGACTACTCCCCCGAGATGCTCGAGGAGACCGCGGACGTCATCGCCGCCGGCGGGCAGGTCGCGATCCTCGACTACGTCCCGTCCCATTCCACGACCGGGATCGTCGAGCGCATCCGCTCGACGGCGCCGTGAGCGAGGCGTCCGGAACCCCCGGCCCGGCGTGGAGCCGACGTCCGGCCGCCGCGTGGGCTCGCGCGGCGGAGCCCGCCGCACCCGCCGTCGACGTCCTCATCCCGACGGCGCGCGGGGGCGCCGAGCTCGCCGTGACGCTCGCGGGCCTCGCCGCCCAGGACGACCCACCGTTCCGTGTGATCGTGAGCGACCAGACCGAGCACGGCGCGACCGCCGCTCCGAGCGTCGCCACGATCGCGCGAGTCCTGTCCGCGCAGGGCCGCGACGTCGAGTTCCACCGCAGACCCGAGCGCCGGGGGCTCGCCGAGCAGCGGCAATGGCTCCTCGACCGCTCGAGCGCGCCGCACGTGCTCTTCCTCGACGACGACGTGTGGCTCGAGCCCGGCGCGCTCGCCCGACTCGACACCGCGCTCGGCGAGCTCGGCTGCGGTTTCGTCGGCTTCGCGGTGCAGGGCCTGTCGTTCCTCGGCGACGACCGGCCGCAGGAGCGCGCTCGGCTCGAGCTGTGGGGCGAGGGCGGCGTGCGCCCCGAGCGCGTCCGTCGCGGCGAGCCCGCGTTCGAGCGCTGGCCGCTGCACAACGCCGCGAACCTCGCCCACGAGGCCGCCGCGCGCGGCCTGCGCGGCGACGAGCGGATCCCGTACAAGGTCGCGTGGATCGGCGGCTGCGTCCTCTACCGGCGAGACGCGCTCATCGCGGCGGGCGGGTTCGACTTCTGGCAGCGCCTGCCGCCGACGCACGCCGGGGAGGATGTCGCGGCGCAGTGGCGCGTCATGGAGCGCGAGGGCGGCGCAGGGATCCTCCCGAGCGGTGCCGTCCATCTCGAGGCCCCGACGACCGTGCGCGACCGGCGCGTCGAGGCCGCCGACGTCGTCTTCGGCCGCTGACTCGGCCATGACGTGGCGATCGCCCGGAACGGCCGGTTCCTCGGGCGGGAACGCGGCCCTTCCGGGCGATCGGGGACCTTCGCGGGGTCACGGCGTCGGGAGGGGGCCGACCCGGACCGCGAAGCGCTGCGCTCAGCTCGTGCGCAGTCCCTTGCCGAGCTGCTCGGCGAGGAGCCGCCATGCGTAGGCGCTGCTGAGCAGTTCGATCGGCTTGAATGTCGGGGCCTCGGCACCGCTTCCGCGGCGGCGGTAGCGGGGTCGGGCGTAGAGCGTCGTGGAAGCCATTTCGGGTCACCTCCGGGTCGGTGCGGCTGGTGATGACGACGCTAAGCGGCGAACCTCACGCGGATGGGGACCTTGACAGCGATCGTGTCATGCTCCACAATGCCCGCTCCTGCCGCGGAGGGCTCGCGCGACTCGAGGTCGCTCGCACGCTCGCGCTATGAGAGCGGCATGGCGAGCCCGGTCAGGATGACAGCGACGCGGCCGAATCGGCTCGCGAGCGACGCGAAGCGGCCGTTGCGCTCGTTCGCGGCACGGATCTCGGCAAGCGACTCCGCCGGGTCGATCGAACTGCTCCGGCGCCGGTAGCGCGGCCGCGCCGCCAGCGGCGGAGCGGGCGACCGCAACCAGAACGGCCGCAGGCGCCGGAGGATCATTCGAACGCCTCGCGGATGACGGCGGCGGCACGGAGCCCGGAGACGACCGCGCCCTCCATCGTCGTGAGTAACTCCTGCGCCGTGTAGTCCCCGGCGAGCGCGAGACCCCGGACCGGCGTGGCCTGGGGCGGGCGACGCGCCTCGCTCCCGGGTCGCAGCGAGTAGAAGTCCATCGGGAACACGATCTTCCGGTAGTCGCGGATGCGTCCCTCGAGTTCGATCCCGAGTCGCTTCGCGTCCGCGACGACGCGATCGACGAGCACGGGCGTCGGGACGTCGATGAGCGATTGCGGCTGCGCGAGAATCGCGCTCAACCGCCCGTCCATGCCGCGGAATGTCGACCGGCTCTGCTCCGAGAAGGACGCGAGGAGCGTCCCCGGCCCGAACGTCGCCCGGTCCACAGGGAGCGCCGGCTCGTCGAGTTCGAACTGGAGCGTCACCGACGGCGTCGACTTGAGCTGAAGCATGTCGGCGCACCACGCCGCGCCGCCGAACGCGGCCCGGACGAGCGACTGCGCGCGACCGAGACTCGCGGCGAGGACGACGGCGTCCGCGTCCTTCCGCCCGGTCGACGTGCGGACCCCGACGACGGCGCCGTCCTCGACGAGGAGCGCCTCGACCTCCGAGTTCGTGAAGACGCGACCGTCGTGCTCCCGGACGAAATCGGCGAACGGCTGGGCGAGCACGGTCGTCATGCCGCCGGCGAACGCCCCGACGCGCGCGAGGACCGCGGACTTCCAGTACGGGACGATGAGGCCGAGGAAGTTGAACGCCGAGTACTCCTCCGGCGGAACGAAGAAGAGCCCTTCGGTGAGGGGCGTGAGGACGCGGAAGATCGTCTCGTCGTCGACACCGTGCTTTCGCGCGAACTCGGCGACGGTCGTGCGGTCGAACTCCTCCGAGTGGGCGATGTAGTCGGCGGCGCCTGCGGCGATCATCCGGCCGAGCGCGAGCTTCTGGCCGAACGGCAGGAAGTCGTTGTTGCCGAGCGCCTCCGCGAGCGTCTCGAGCGGGCGGTGGATCATCGAGACGCCGAAGACGGCGCGCGGGCCGCCGTCGGGGGTGATGATCTCGATCTCGTCCTGCCACACGACGACCTCGTCGAGTTCGCGCCCCACGCGGCGGATGAGCTTCGGGAGCTCGGTGTAGAAGCCGAGATAGCGATGCAGTCCGCTCTCGACGTGCATGCCGCCCTCGTCCCAGCTCGACGTGCGGCCGCCCACGACGGGCGCGCGCTCGAGGACGGTGACGCGGTGGCCGGCCTCGCTCAGCTCGACCGCGGCGGCGAGACCGGCGAGCCCCGCGCCGACGACGATGACGTCCGCTTGGGTCATGGTCTGGACGCTAAGGAGGCACCCCTGACAGGTCACGGGGGTTGACAGACCCGTTCCGCTCCGTCAAGCCCCCTCTTCCTCACGACTCGCCTGGTTAGACAGAACGGCATGAAGGCTCTCGTGTGGCGCTCCGCGATGTCCGTCGAGATCGACGACGTCCCGGACCCCGTCATCGAGGAACCGACCGACGCGATCATCCGCGTCACCTCGACGGCGATCTGCGGGTCCGATCTCCACCTCTACGACGTCATGGGGCCCTTCCTGCACAAGGGCGACATCCTCGGGCACGAGACGATGGGCATCGTCGAGGAGGTCGGCGCCGACGTGCGGCTCCTCGAGCCGGGCGACCGGGTGGTCATCCCGTTCGTCATCGCGTGCGGCGAGTGCTACATGTGCGGCATCGGCCTGACGACGCAGTGCGAGACGACGCAGCAGCGCGAACACGGCACGGGCGCCGCGCTCTACGGCTACACCGAGATGTACGGTCGCATCCCGGGCGGCCAGGCGGAGCGCCTCCGCGTCCTCCGGGCCGACGCCAACGCGATCAAGGTCGGGCGCGAGCTGCCGGACGACCGGTATCTCTTCCTCTCCGACATCCTCCCGACCGCGTGGCAGGGCGTCGACTACGCGCAAGTGCCCGTCGAGGGCAGCGTCCTCGTCCTCGGGCTCGGCCCGGTCGGGCAGTTCGCCGCGCGGATCGCGCGGCACCACGGCTTCGAGGTCGTCGCGGTCGAACCCGTCCCGGAGCGGCGCGCGATGGCCGAGCGCCACGGCATCGAGACCTTCGAGCTCGGCGACGACCCCGATGCGACCGTCGCGGCGGTCATCGAGCGCACCGACGGCCGCGGACCGGACAGCGTCATCGACGCGGTCGGCATGGAGGCGCACGGCGCGCCGTTCATCTCGTTCGCGCAGCGCATGGTCGGCATGCTGCCGCCCGCGCTCGGCCAGCCGCTCGCCAAACGCGCGGGCGTCGATCGGCTCGGCGCCCTCATGATGGCGATCGACACGGTGCGGCGCGGCGGGACGATCTCGCTGAGCGGCGTGTACGCGGGCGTCGCCGATCCGATGCCGATGCTCACGCTCTTCGACAAGCAAGTGACGCTCCGCATGGGGCAGTGCAATGTGCAGCGATGGGCCGAGCGCCTCATGCCGCTCGTCGAGGACCCCGCGGACCCGCTCGGCACGGAGGATCTCGTGACGCACCGCGTGCCGCTCGAGCGGGCGCCCGAGATGTACGAGACGTTCAAGGAGAAGCGCGACGGGTGCATCAAGGTGGTGCTGCAGCCGTGATCCGGGAACTCGAACTCGGCCTCCTCGACGGCGGCTACACGCGCCAGCCCGGATTCGTCTACGGGATCGACGTGCCGCGCTTCCGCGATTCGGACGGCGACGGTTTCGGCGACTTCGAAGGGGTCATCGAGAAGCTCGAGTACGTCGCCTCGCTCGGCGCTTCGTGGATCTGGCTCCTGCCCTTCTACCGCAGCCTGCGCCGCGACAACGGCTACGACGTCGACGACCACCGCTCGATCGATCCGCGCATCGGCGACATGCGCACGTTCGAGCGACTGATCGACGCCGCGCACGCGCTCGGCCTGCGCGTCATGCTCGACTTCATCGTCCACCACACCTCCGACCGTCACACGTGGTTCCGCGCCTCGGCCGACGGCGACCCGCACTACCGCGACTTCTACGTGTGGCGCGACGAGCCGATCCCGCCGGCGATCGACCCCCCGATGTTCCCGGGCGAGGAGGCGAGCGTGTGGCGGTACAGCGGCGTGCGGGGGGCGTGGTACCGGCACGGCTTCTACCGCTTCGAGCCGGATCTCAACCACGACGAGCCGGGCGTGCGCGAGGAGCTCTACCAGGTCGCGGAGTTCTGGGTCGACCACGGGGTCGACGGGTTCCGCGTCGACGCGGCGCCGCACGTCACCGAGGAGGGCGAGGTCGCGCTCTCGTTCTTCGACGGTCTGCGGTTCCGGCTCGAGAAGCGCAAGCCCGGGGTCGTGCTCATCGCGGAGGCCGACGTGCCGCCGGCGGGCGCCGTGCCGATGCTCGCCGAGCGGCGGTTCGACGCCATCCTCGACTTCTTCCTCAACAACCGCCTCGCACTCGGCCTCGCTCGCGAGGACGCGAGGCCGATCGCGGACGGCGTCGGCCAGCTCGCGTCGACGCGCCCCTCCGCGTGGATCAACTTCGTCCGGAATCACGACGAGCTCGACCTCGAGCAGTTGAGCGACGCGGAGCGGCAGGAGGTCTTCGACCGGTTCGCGCCCGATCACGGGATGCGGCTGTACGAGCGAGGCGTCCGGCGCGCGTGGGCGCCGCTCATGGAGACCGACGAGCGCTTGCGGCTCTCGCTCTCGCTGCTCTTCGCCCTCCCCGGGTGGCCGCTCATCATGGCCGGGCAGGAGCTCGGCATGGGCGAGGACCTCGCGCTCCCCGCGCGCAACGCCGTGCGCCTCCCGATGCAGTGGCATCCCTCGCCCGACGACGCGGGCATGCCCCGCCACTTCCTGCGCGACGTCCAGCGCGAGGGGCGCCACGGGGTCGCGGTCGCGAACGCCGTTCGGGCTAACGAGGACCCCGACTCGCTCGCGAACCTCATCCGCTCGCTCACGGCGATCCGCGCGACGCGCAGCGCCGTCGAGGCGAGCGCCCTCCCTGGCGGCGACCCCTCGCCCGTCCTCGTGCTGCGCTGCCGCGGGATCACCGCGGTGCACAACCTCGGGGGCGAGCGGCTCGACGTCGCGCTCCGGCTCGGCTCGCACCTCCTCGGCCCGTACACCGGCGGGGCGATCGGCCCGTACGAGTGGGGGTGGTTCGCGGCATGATGCGCATCGCCTACCACGCGTCCCACGAGCAGTTCGCGCCGTCCGCGCTCCGCCACCTCGCCGCCGAGGCCGAGCGCGCCGGCTTCGACGCGATCGCGAGCTCCGACCACCTCGCGCCCTGGGACGCGCGCAACGACGTGTGCGGCGCGGCCTGGACGTGGATCCCGACCGTGCTCTCCGCGACGCGCCTGCCCGTCTCCGTCGTCACGACCGCCGGCTGGCGCTACCCGCCCCTCGTGCTCGCGCAGTCGATCGCCACGATCGGCGAGATGTTCCCGGGTCGCCTCGCCGTGACGCTCGGAAGCGGCGAGGCGCTCAACGAGGCGATCGTCGCGCGCGACTGGCCCGGCAAGGACGAGCGCAACCGCCTCCTGCAGGAGCACGTCCACGCGATCGACGAGTGGCTGCGCGGCAGGACCTCGCCCGACGGCTCGCGGCTGTGGCTCACCCCCGACGTCGCGCCCCCGCTCTCCGTCGCCGCGGTGACGCGCGAGACCGCGGCGTGGGTCGGGACGTGGTGGGACTGGCTCGCGACGATCGGCGACACCCCGCGCGCCGCGCGCGAACGCGTCGAGGCGTTCCGACGCGTCCGCGGCGAGCACGGGCACGTGACGCTCAAGGTGCAGATCTGCGTCGCGCCCTCGGAGGAGGCCGCGATCGACGAGGCGATGCGCGAGTGGCGGACGGTGCTGCTCGATCCGGCTGAGCTCGCGGAGCTGCGCACGCCGGAGGACTTCGAGCGAGCGGCGGCCTCCATCTCGCGCGAGCACGTCCGGGAGCGGATCGCGCCGGTCACGAGCGCCGACGCGCTCGGCGAGCTCGTCGAGGAGTACGCGCGGCTCGACCCGGACGTCATCATCCTGCACGACGTCGGTCGTGCGCAGGACGTCATCCGGCTCGCCCAGACGGGCGTGCTCGAGGAGGTCCGCACCGCGCGCGCGTCGCGCTGACGGTGCCCTCGAGGCTGCCGCTCAGACCGATTGGAGCAGGTACGCCCTGAGGGCGTCCCGGACGAACGCCGCGCCCTCCCGGCCGCCGTAGTTGCGGGCGAACCGCTCGTCGGCGACGTACATCTCGGCGAGCCCGAGCACGTACCCCTCGAGGTCGCCGTCGGACTCGGCCGCGGGCGTCCCCGGAATGCCCCGGAGCCAATCGACGTGCCGGGCGGCGATCGCTTGCGCCGCGTCGGAATGCGCCGAGATCGCGGGGTCCTGGACTGCCGCGATCCAGTCGCGACCGAGCCGCTCCGCGTCGGCCATCCAGCGCGCCCGCTCCTCCTCGCTCATGCCCCGCCACCAGCGGTCGCCGCGCGAGTACGCCTCGCGACCCCAACGCGCCTCGACCTCCTCCCGGTATCGCGAGTGATCGAAGCCGTCGAGCATGTCCTCGGCCATGAGCCGTCCCTTCCCTTCGAGTCCGACGATCGTCCCCTGCACCGCCGCGATCTGGCGGTCCAGTCGCGCGCGCTCCTCGCGGAGCAGCTCGAGATGCGACGCGAGCGCGCTCGCCTCGTCCGTCTGCCGCGCGAGCACCTCGGCGATCTGCGCGAGACCGAGCCCGAGCTCGCGGAGCAAGAGCACGCGCTGAAGTCGCACGAGCGCTCGCTCGTCGTAGTACCGGTAGCCGTTCGCGCCGACGCGCGCGGGCGGCACGAGCCCGAGCTCGTCGTAGTGCCGCAGCGCGCGGCTCGTCGTGCCCGCGAGCTTCGCGACCTGCTGGATCGACCATTCCATGTCGACGACGGTAGAGGTTGACGCCGCGTCAAGGTCAAGCGGGCGGATAGCGACGGCGGTCGCGCGGCGCAACCCCCTGCTCGCTTCAAGGATCGATTCCTAGCCTCGCGGCATGACCGCGACGCAGCAGACGAGGCTGGAACCGGGACCGACCCAGACATCGACGAACTCGACGCGCGTCGGGACGACCGACTACGGGCGGCTCGCGATGCGCCGGCGCCGCGTCTTCAGCCCGCTCGCCGAATGGCTCACGACGACCGACCACAAGCGCATCGGCTACCTGTACCTCATCACCTCGTTCATCTACTTCCTGCTCGGCGGCGTCGACGCGCTCATCATCCGCGCCGAGCTCGCCTCGCCTGGGCTCGACATCGTGCAGACCCCGGAGCAGTACAACGAGCTGTTCACGATGCACGGCACGATCATGCTGCTCATGTTCGCGACGCCGCTCTTCGCGGCCTTCGCGAACGTCGCGATGCCGCTCCAGATCGGCGCGCCCGACGTCGCCTTCCCGCGGCTCAACGCCCTGAGCTACTGGCTCTTCCTCTTCGGCAGCCTCATCGCGATGGGCGGCTACCTCTCGCCCTTCGGCCCGGCGGCGTTCGGCTGGACCGCGTACACGCCGCTGTCGACGACGACGTTCAGCCCGAGCATCGGCGAGGACCTCTGGGTCCTCGGCCTCGGCCTCATGGGGTTCGGCACGATCCTCGGGGCGGTCAACTTCATCACGACGATCATCACGATGCGCGCGCCCGGCATGACGATGTGGCGCATGCCGATCTTCACGTGGAACACGCTCATCACGAGCATCCTCGTGCTCCTCGCGTTCCCCGTGCTCGCCGCCGCGCTCCTCGCGCTCGCGGTCGACCGGCTCTACGGCGGGGAGATCTACAACCCGGAGACGGGCGGCGTCCTCCTGTACCAGCACCTGTTCTGGTTCTTCGGGCACCCCGAGGTGTACATCATCGCGCTGCCGTTCTTCGGCATCATCTCGGAGATCATCCCCGTCTTCAGCCGGAAGCCGATCTTCGGCTACAAGACGCTCGTCTACGCGACGATCGCGATCGCGGCGCTCTCCGTCACCGTCTGGGCGCACCACATGTACGTGACCGGCGGCGTGCTCCTGCCGTTCTTCGCGCTCATGACGATGCTCATCGCCGTCCCGACAGGCGTGAAGATCTTCAACTGGATCGGCACGATGTGGCGAGGGTCGGTGACCTTCGAATCCCCCATGGTGTGGTCCATCGGCTTCCTCGTGACCTTCGTGTTCGGCGGGCTCACGGGCGTGATCCTCGCCTCGCCGCCGCTCGACTTCCACCTGTCGGACTCGTACTTCGTCGTCGCGCACTTCCACTACGTCGTGTTCGGCACGGTCGTGTTCGCGATGTTCGCCGGCTTCTACTTCTGGTGGCCGAAGTGGACGGGCAAGATGCTCGACGACCGGCTCGGCAAGGTCCACTTCTGGATCCTGTTCATCGGCTTCCACGCGACGTTCCTCATCCAGCACTGGCTCGGGGTCGCCGGCATGCCTCGGCGGTACGCGACGTACCTCGAGGAGGACGGCTTCACGTGGATGCACCAGCTCTCGACGATCGGCGCGGCGCTCCTCGCCGCCTCGATGATCCCCTTCGCGATCAACGTCTGGAAGACGGCCCGGCGGGCTCCCCTCGTCACGGTCGACGACCCCTGGGGCACCGCGCGCTCGCTCGAGTGGGCGACGAGCTGCCCGCCGCCGAGGCACAACTTCACCGCGATCCCGCGCATCCGATCCGAGTCGCCCGCGTGGGACCTCCACCACCCGGAGGCGACCGTCCAGGTCGGTGTCGGCCCCGCGAAGGACGCGCCCGACAGGCCCGTCGTCGACCTCGCCGACGACGAGGTCAAGTAGCGCGCGCGACCCCCGACCGGCGGGAATAATCGCGCTCCCCTCCGCGTCTGTCATCGCGAATCGAGCACGATCGACGACACGGAAGGAGGAGAGTGATGATGCTGTTCGACACATTCGCTGAACTCGACCGACTCGGTTCGACCTTGCTCTCCGGCCTCTCGGGGAGCGGCATGCACGCCCCGGTCAATCTGCGACGCGAGGACGACCGGTACGTCCTCGAGGCGGACCTTCCCGGGGTCGACCCGAACGCGATCGACATCACGGTCGACGACGGCTGGCTGACGATTCGAGCCGAACGCTCGAGCGAGTCCGAGCGCGGCGACGCGCGCTGGCTCATTCGCGAGCGCAGCAGCGCGACCGCCGTCCGGCGGCTCGCCCTGGGCCAGGACATCGACGTCGACGCGATCGAGGCGTCGTACGACGCTGGCGTGCTGCGACTGACGCTCCCCCTGCGCGAGGACGCGCGGTCGAAGAGGATCGCCGTCGCGGTCGGCGGTGCGCCGGCGCGCGCCGCGATCGGGACGAACTCGGCCGCGAGCGGCACGGCGGCCGAGCGCGAGGCGGCCGAGGGAAAAGCCCAGCCCGCGCATTCGCTCGCGTCCTGACGCGATGGTTCCCGCGGGACCGTCGCGACGGCGGTTCCCGGGCGCGGATGCGCGGGATCCCGGTACGGATCTCGAGGCCGAAGGCGGCGTGATGGACGCCTTCGGCCTCCTCGACGAGGCCCGCGAGCTCGAAGCGGCGGACGACGCCGGGCTCGCCAGCGCGGGAGCGGTTCGCGACCTCCACCGCTCCGCTCCCGCGCTCGACGGCGAGCGCGTCGCGACGGGCCTGCCGGTCGGCACGCCGGCCCCGGACTTCGCGCTGCCCGACGCCTCCGGGCGCATCGTGCGGCTCTCCGAGCTCCGCGGGCGTCCCGTCGCGCTCGTCTTCTACCCGCTCGACTGGAGTCCCGGTTGCAGCGTGCAGCTCGAGCTGTACGAGCAGGAGCGCGAGGAGTTCGCCTCGCGCGGCTTCGAGCTGCTCGGGATCTCGGTCGACTCGATCTACAGCCACGGCGCGTGGGCCGCGGTCCGCGGCATCCGATTCCCGCTCCTCGCCGACTTCCAGCCGCGAGGGGAGGTCGCGCGCCGCTACCGGGTGTGGCGCGAGGACGACGGGTTCAGCGAGCGCGCCGTCGTCCTCGTCGATGCCGAGGGCGTCATCCGGTGGGTCCACGTCTCGCCGAGGCTGCGCGAGCTGCCCGACTTCGACGAGCTCGTCGAGGCGCTCGACGCGGTGAGTCGAGGCGTCGGGCCACTGCCGCACGGGAAGGAGGATGAGGAGTCATGACGATGATCAGCGAGATCGCCCCGCGGCGCCTCGGTCCCGGCCTGCGAGCGCGAGGGCCCCGCGCGGCGACCGCCACGGTTCCCGTCGCGATCTACGGCAACCGGTGGTGCGGCCTCACGCAGCTGATCCGCCGCGCGCTCGACCGCGCCGGCATTCCGTACGAGTACGTCGACCTGGACCGGCACCCGGACGCGGAGCGCAAGCTCGAGCTCCTCGCTCGCGGCCGGCTGCGCACACCCGTCGTGTACGTCGGCGGCGACTGGCTCATGGAGCCCGATCTCCGGCAGGTCGAGGCCGCGCTCGCCAGGCGGGGTGTGCGGTGAGCGCCGACACGACCGGCGCGACGTCGATGCACGCCGTCGTCGCCTGCCCCGCCTGCGGGAAGCGCAACCGGGTCCCGGTCGCCCGTCGCGGTCGCGTCCGCTGCGCGGCGTGCTCCGCGGACCTGCCGTGGCTCGTCGAGGCCGGGGATGACGCGTTCGACGAGGCCGTCGTTCGCGCGAGCCTGCCGGTCCTCGTCGACGTGTGGGCGCCGTGGTGCGGCCCGTGTCGCGCGATCGCGCCGGTCGTCGAGTCGCTCGCCCGCGAGTTCGCGGGGAGGCTCAAGGTCGTCAAGGTGAATGCCGACCTCGCCCCCGCCGTCTCGCAGCGGCACGGCGTGACGGGCATTCCGACGCTCCTGCTCTACCGGGACGGCGCCGAGGTGTCGCGTCTCGTCGGCGCTCGGCCGGCCGCGGAGCTGCGCTCCTGGGTCGGCGACGCGGTCGCGAGCTGACGCCGCCGAGTGTGCGCGCCCGCGCCGAGTGTGCGGGCGCGCGCCCGCACACTCGGCGCGCGGGCGCTCAGACGGTGCGGTAGCGCGACATCGGGCACTCGAAGGGGTCGCGCGCGGCGAGCCCGACCCGGTTGAGGTGCGCGATGACGATCCCGTACGACCGCCAGAGCGTCGTCTCCGTGTACGGGACGTCGAGCGTGCGGCAGTGCTCGCGCACGACCTCGCGCGCGCGTGCGAGGTGCGGACGCGGCATGTTCGGGAAGAGGTGGTGCTCGACCTGGTAGTTGAGCCCGCCCATGAGCCACGACGCCCACCAGCCGCCCGAGATGTTCCGGGACGTGCGGACCTGCTTCGTCAGGAAGTCGAGCTTCGCGTCCCGGTCGATGACGGGCATCCCCTTGTGGTTCGGGGCGAACGACGCCCCCATGTAGACGCCGAAGACGGCGAGCTGGACGCCGAGGAACGCGAACGCCATGCCGAGCGGCAGGAACATGAACACGGGCGTGAGCACGAGCGCGTGCCGGAGGACGAGGAGGCCGATCTCCTTCGCGCGCTCCTTGACGTCGCCGCGGGACAGCACGTGCCGGATGCCGAGCCAGTGCAGGTTGAGCCCCTCGAGCGTCAGGAGCGGGAAGAACAGCCACCCCTGCCGTCGCGTGATCCACGCGAGCACGCCCTTCGCCTTCTCGGCGTCCTCCTCGAGGAAGGAGATCGTGTCGAACTCGATGTCCGGGTCCTTGCCGACCCGGTTCGGGTTCGCGTGGTGGCGCGTGTGCTTCGTCGACCACCACGAGTAGCTCATGCCGACGATGCCGTTGCCGAGCACGCGCGCGAGCTTGTCGTTCGCGGGACCGGACTCGAGGATCTGCTTGTGCGCCGCCTCGTGCGCGAGGAATGCGACCTGCGTGAAGAGGATGCCGAGCGCTCCGGCGATGAGCAGCTGGTACCAGGAGTCGCCGAAGAGCACGAACCCCGTGATGCAGCCGCCGAACCCGAGCGCGATGAGCACGCCGACGAGGCCGTAGAACCCGCGCGCCCGTCGCAGGAGTCCCATCTCCCGGACGACCTGCGAGAGCTGCGTGTACGCGCGCGTCAGGTTCGGGAAGTCCTCCGTCCTCGCGTAGGTGCGCCGGAGCGGGCCGAGCGTCGACTTGCCGCGAAGGGGGTCGGGTGTGCTCGAAGCGGGAACGGATGAGACGGAGGTCGAAGCGATGGGGCACCTACTCGGTCGGCGGCCGCGATCCGGCGGGACGCCCGATGAGCGGCCGTTCGTCGCGGTCGATGGAAAGCCAAAGGCGGATGCCGATCGCTGCTTGCAGGCTATCGGGTCGTCCTGGTGTCGACCGCCGAATCGCCCGGCTCTCGGGAGTCCCACAGCCTTCGCGCTCCGCGGCGGCGGCTCACAGCGTCTCGAGGAGCGCGGCGCACGCGGCTTCGCACCGACGGCACGCTTCCGCGCACACGCGGCAGTGCTCGTGCATGCTCGCGTGCTGTTCGCACTCCTCCGCGCACTTGCGGCAGATCGCCTGGCAGACCTCGAGGATCATGCGCCTCGCCTCGAGGTCGGCCTCGGTGTGGCGGCCGAGGATCGCGGCGGTCGCGACGCAGATGTCGGCGCAGTCGAGATTGAGCCCGATGCAGCGCCGGAGCTCGGCGACGCCCGGCTCGGCGAGGCACGCGTCGGCGCACGCCGTGCACGCCTCCGCGCATTCCGTGCACGCGGCGATGCACTCGGCGAGCGCCTCGCGGTCGACGGCTCCGAGGTCGTCCGGGTAGGTCCGGATCATCTCGTGGATGAGCGACATGTCGGCTCCATTCGGTTCGTCAGCCGACCGGGTCGGGCAGGCGCCGCTCCGGTCGATTCGGGTCGGTTCGGCTTCGGTCGACGGCGACGCTAGGTCGCGCCCCTTGGCGCCAAGTCGCTCTTGACTCCCGCCGTCCTCCCCGCTAGCGATCGCCGCGCCGTTGACCCTCAGTGCCGGATGGTCCCGTACGCGCTCAGCACCTCGAACTCGTACGTCAGGCGCCCCTCTTGGCGCATGCGCTCGAGGAACGCCTCCTCGTCGAGCTCCTCGCCCATCCACGTGAGCGGTCCGGTCGGCTTCGACTGCAGCTGGCGGAAGTACCGGAGGTTCCGCTCGGCGGCGTCGGGTCCCTCGAGGATCGTCACGGTCGTCTCGAGCGAGAGGTAGGAGTACACCGGATCGAAGACGAAGAGCGTGCAGCGCGGGTCGCGCCGGAGCCGAGCCGTGCGGACGCGCGCCTGCGTGCCGCTGCTCCAGATCTTCCCCTCGACGACGGAGTACGCGATTCGCACCGGCTTCGGCCGGCCGTCGCCGCCGATCGTGATCATGGCGGCCATGCGGTTCGCGGCGATGAACTCGGACTGTTCCTCGGTGAGCGTCATGGGCGCAGGGTATCGCGCTCCGCCGCCAGTGCCGCCGCGGACCCTGCCGGCCGGGTGGCGGCCCGCCGCACGAGCGCGTCGGCGGCTGTAGCGCGCGATCGCGAGCCGCGCAAGCACCTCCACGCGTCAAGGTTTCGGTGCTCTCCTGAATGCGCGTCCGGCCGAGCGCGTCGGGCGAGGAACGAAAGGACGAGCGATGGCTGACAACCCGAGCTTCATCGAGATCCAGAAGTACTTGAGCGGGGTCGACTACCCCGCGTCGAAACAGGACCTCATCGACCGGGCGCGCGAGTCGGGCGCCGGCGACGAGGTCATGCAGGCGCTCGAGTCGCTCCCGGATCGAGAGTTCGAGGGGCCGACGGGCGTGAGCGAAGCCGTCGCCCAGCGCGACTGACGTGCCGCCGCGACCCCCCGTCCACCTCCGCGGCATCGAGACGGCCGTCCCGCCGACGGTGCTCGTGCAGGAGGACGTGCGCGACGCGTTCGCGAACCAGCCGGAGCTCTCGCGCCTGACGCGCCGGCTCGTCTCGGCGGCGTTCGACCATTCCGGGATCGAGCAGCGCCGGACGGTCATCGAGGAGCTCGGGAGCGGGTGGGACGGCCCCGCGCGTTTCTTCGATCGCGAGACCGGCGCGCTCCTCTCGCCCGGGACCCGGGAGCGGAATGCGCTGTACGCCGAGCAGGCGAGCCGGCTCTACGTCGAGGTGTGCCGCGCAGCGCTCGAGTCGACACCCGGCGTCGACCGTGAGGACGTGACGCACGTCATCACGGTCTCCTGCACGGGTTTCTACGCGCCGGGCCCGGACTTCGTCGTCGCGCGCGACCTCGACCTGCCGGCGGGGGTCCAGCGCTACCACCTCGGCTTCATGGGCTGCTACGCGACGATGCCGGCGCTGCGGCTCGCGAAGCAGTTGTGCGAGGCCGACCCGGACGCGGTCGTCCTCGTCGCGAGCGTCGAGCTGTGCTCGCTCCACCTGCGCGTCGCGAACGATCCGGACACGGTCGTCGCGAGTTCGCTCTTCGGCGACGGCGCCGGCGCCGCCGTCGTCACGACCCGACCCCCGGCCGCGGGCGAGCGGACGTTCGTCCTCGACGCCTCCGAATCGCGCACGACGCCCGAGGGCGAAGGCGACATGGCGTGGACGATCGGCGATCACGGCTTCGAGATGGTCCTCTCGAACGCGGTCCCGGCGATCATCGGCGAGCACGTCACGGGCGCGCTCGAGCCGCTCCTCGCGAACGAGCCCGCCCTCGCCGCGGCGCTGCGCGACGGGAATGCCGGGGAGGCGATCGCGCACTGGGCCGTGCACCCCGGCGGCCGGAGCATCCTCGATCGCGTCGAGTCCGCGCTCTCGCTCTCCCCCGCGCAGCTCGCGCCGGCGCGCGAGACGCTCCGCGACTTCGGGAACATGTCGAGCGCGACGATCCTCTTCGTCCTGCGGCGGATCCTCGACTCGGGTCTCGCGGCCGACGGGGACCGCCTCGTCGCGATGGCGTTCGGACCGGGCCTCACGGTCGAGTCCGCGCTCCTGACCGCCCGGTGATGATCGAGATGCGCTCCCCTCGCCCGGCGCGGGGCCTCGCGACGCGCGACGAGCGCGCTCGCGAGCACATGGACGACCCGGACTGCGACGCCCGCGCGCTCGAGCGGACCTACCGGCGCTTCGCGCTCGTCAACCGCGTCGTCGCCGGCCAGCGCGCCGTGTACCGACGGTGGGTGCGTCCGCGACTGTCGCGCGACGCGCGGCGTGTCGCCCGACTGCTCGACGTCGGCACGGGCGGTGCCGACTTCCCGCGTCGGCTCCTCGCGTGGGCTCGCCGCGACGGCCTGCGGCTCGAGGTCCTCGCGATCGACCCCGACCCGCGGTCGATCGCGTTCGTCACCGGGCTCGGCGACGTCGCCGGGCTGCGCGCGCGAGCCGCGACGACGAGCGACCTGGCGCGCGAGGGGGCGCGGTTCGACATCGTGCTGTCGAATCACCTTCTCCACCACTTGACCCCGGGCGAGCTCGGCGCGCTCCTCGCCGACAGCGAGCGACTGCTCGCGCCCGGCGGCGTCGCCGTGCACGGCGACATCGAACGCTCGACGTGGGGATACGTCGCGTTCGCGGCCGCGACCGCGCCGCTCGAGCCGTGGCTCCTGCGCGACACGTTCATCCGGCCCGACGGGCTCACGTCGATCCGACGCAGCCACACCGCGCGTGAGCTCGAGCTCGCGGTGCCCGGCGGCTGGCGCGTGCGCCGCGCGTGGCCGTCGCGACTCGAGCTCATCCGGGAGGCGTCGTGACCGCCGATCGCTCCCCCGCCGCCGGCCACGACGTCGCGATCGTCGGCGCCGGCGCCGTCGGCCTGCTCCTCGCGGTGCTCCTCGCGCAGCGGGGTCTCGACGTGACCGTCCTCGAGCGGCGGGAAGCCCCTTCGGGCCGCAGCCGCGCGATCGGCATCCACACGCCGGGACTCTCGGCCCTCGACGCGGCCGGGATCGGCGAGGCCGTCCGGGCGGAGGCCTCGCTCATCCGCTACGGGGTCGTGCTCCACGAGGGCAAGGGGCTCGGCGGGATCGACTTCGCCGACGCCCCGATCCGCACGCTCCCCCAGCACCGCACGGAGACGCTCCTCGAGTCCCGCCTCGCCGAGCTCGCGCCCACGGCGCTCCGACGCGGCGTCGAGGTCCTCGCGGTGCGCGACCGCGGCGACCGCGTCGAGCTCACGCTCCTCGACCACGAGGAGCCCGTCGCTCGCTCGGTGGACGGCGGGGCGCCGCCGTCCACCTTCGGCGTCCCGCGCACGCGCACCGCCCGACTCGCGGTCGGCGCGGACGGCGTCCGCAGCATGGTGCGGGGCGAGATCGACGCGACGTGGATCCCGTATCGCGGGACCGGCGACTACGTCATGGCCGACGAGCCCGCCTCCGCCCAGCCGCCCGAGACGGCGATCCTCCATCTCGAGCGGGAGGGCGTCGTCGAGTCCTTCCCGCTCCCGGGCGGCGCCCGACGGTGGGTCGCGCGGATCCCGAAGGCCCGCGCGGTCGACGCCGAGGCATTCTCGAGGCTCATCGACCGACGGCTCTCGCTCCACCTCGACCCGGAGCGGCTCTCGCCCCCGAGCACGTTCACGGCGCGGCAGCATTTCGCCGCGCCACTCGCGCGCGGGCGGATCGCGCTCGTGGGCGACGCGGCGCACGAAGTGAGCCCGATCGGCGGGCAGGGGATGAACCTCGGGTGGCTCGACGCCATCGCCCTCGACGCCGCGATCGCCGATGCCCTCGAGACCGGCCGGAGCGGCCCCGCGCTCGAGCGCTACGCGCGCGCCAGGGCGATCGCCGCGAAGCGCGCCATGCGGCGCGCCGCGTTCAACATGGCGATGGGCGCGCCGCTCGCGGGCGCGCGACTGAAGGCCCGCAACGCCTTCGCGAGCTCGCTCGCCTCGCCCGCGATACGCGGCACCCTCACCGCCGCGTTCACGATGCGCGGCCTGTGATGCGCGTGCGGCGGTCGCGCGACCGCTAGCCTGAAGCCGCGTCGACGACGACGAACGAAAGGACGCGACATGACGACCACCTCCCCCGCCCGCCTCGCGATCTCGGGCATCCGCACCGCGATCGGCATCTCCGGGGCCATCGCCCTCATCGTCGGCGTCCTCATGCTCGTGTGGCCGATCAAGACGGCGTTCGTCGTGACGATGATCGTCGCGGTCTACGCGATCGCCGCCGGCATCGTCTACGCGGGCATCGGCGTCTTCTCGCGCGTCCTCGGCGGCTGGTCGCGCGCCGGTCACGTCGTCCTCGGCGTCCTGTTCGTCGTCGCCGGCGTCCTCGCGTTCTTCTCGCTCGAATCGACGACGCTGTGGCTCGCGGTCTTCGTCGCGATCTTCCTCGGCGTCACATGGATCATCGAGGGCATCGTCGCGCTCACGACGCTGCGCGGGCCGGCGCCGAAGGGGTGGACGATCTTCTACGCGGTCGTGAGCATCCTCGCCGGTCTCGTGCTCGCGCTCTCGCCCCTGTGGTCGGCGTTCGTCCTGTGGGTCTTCCTCGGCGTCTCGCTCGTGGTATTCGGCGTCATCGCGATCGTCCGCGCGATCGCCTTCGGGCGCGCGGCCGACTGACGCTCGCCTCCGGGTAGCGCGGGCGCCGCGCCTCGTCAACCCGCTTCGAACGCCATGGTCGGCGACCTACCGTCGAGCCGAACGTCGAGAGTCGACGCCAAGGTCGAAGGGAGACGACGATGAGCGACGCGCAACGAGGCAACACGACGCACGGTCCGCGCCTCGACGAGCAGCTCGAGCAGGAGTCGCGCGGCATCGTGCAGGGGCACGGCGGCGCGCATGTCGAGCCGTTCCGGGAGACCGAACCCCTCCCGGACGACACCGACGACGCCGACACCGAGCGCGCATTCGATCGCGAGATGCCCGACCGCCCGAACGACGCCGACCGCTCCGGTGCGGGAGCGGGTGACGCGGAGGGGACACGATGAGCGGACGCGACGGACTCGCACCGCTCCTCGAATCGCCCGGCCGCTGGACGTGGGCCTACGTCGACGGGCACGGCGACGCGCCGCAGCCCGCCGAACACAGCAAGCGACGGTCGATCGTCGACCGGCTCCGCGACACCGGCGCGCCGGATGCGGACGTCGACGCGATCGACGCCGCGCTCGAGGACGGCGAAGGGGTCCCGAGCCCCTCGTCCCGCTACCTCCTCGCGCGCGACGGCGCGGTCGAGCTCGACGAGCGATTCGTCGGCGTCCGGCTCGGCCCCGAGCTCCTCGGACACGGCCCCGTGCCTCCCGTCCTCCCGCTCCTGCGGCATCGCGCGGCCGACCTCCGCTACCTCGTCGTCGAGACGGGTCGCGAGGGCGCGAGCCTGCGGCTCGTGCGGTCCCAGCGCGTGGGCGTCGAGGGGGCCGCCGCGATCGAGGGCCGCACCGACAGCCTCCCCAAGGTGCAGGCCGGCGGGTGGTCGCACCTGCGGTATCAGATGCATTCCGAGGACATCTGGAAGCACAACCAGTCCGACGTCGCCGACGCGGTCGACCAGCTCGTCCGCGAGCACCGGCCGCGGTTCGTCGTCGTGGCGGGCGACATCCGAGCCCGGCAGCTCCTGCTCGATGAGCTCGCGCCCGCGAGCCGCGAGCTCGTCATCGACGTCGACGCGCACACGCGGGCCGACGGGGCCGACGACGAGGCGCTCCGGCGCGCCGTCGCCGAGGCCGTCGAGCAGCACGTCGAGGCGGAGGTCGCCGGCGCGCTCGACCGCGCCGCGGCGAACGACGGCGAGCTCGGCGCGCAGGGACTCGACGATGTCGTCGCCGCGCTCCAGGAGGCGAAGGTCGACACGCTGCTCCTCGACGCGCGGTTCCTCGACGCGGAGCAGACGCTCATCGCGCTCGATGGCGCACCGTGGGTCGCGCGCTCGCAGGACGACGCGCTCGGCGCGGGGGTCGTCGCGGCGCTCCCGCTCCACGAGGCGCTCGCGCGCGCCGCGATCCTGAGCGGCGCGAGCGTGCTCGTGCTCGAGGAGCCCGAGGCTCCCGCGGACGCGCCGAGGTCGAATCGGGAGACGCGACCGCCGATCGCGCTCCTCCGCTGGGCGGATCAGGGCGACGCCGGATCGTGACCCCGGGCGCGAGTCCCCGCACCCGCGCCCTCCGCGACCGCGAATTGCGAAAGGCTCCGGTGGTCTATGCCACCCGGAGCCTTTCCTTGCGATCCGTGGTTCTCACCTCTTCTCGCGTGTTCCACGGTACGCCGGGCGCGGGCGCGACGGAACCCGGCTTCGGGAACCTTTGAGGATTTCGGCGCGCGGCACTCGCGCGCCGCCGCTAAGCCGCCCGGTCCTCCGCGCCGGCCGCGCCGCGGTACCCGACGAAGTCGAATCGCCAGAACCCGCCGATCTGCGTCTCGCTCGAGCACACGTACACCGCCCAGCCGGCCCCCGGCTCCCCGACGGGCGTCTTGAGCTCGACGCCCGTGAGCGGCTGCCCCGACAGCTCCGCCGGCAGGTCGCCCGTCCGGAAGCCGTCCTGCGGGCCGCCGTAGAACGCGCAGTACAGCGTCGGGTCCGCGTGCCGTCCCGAACGCGCCGAATCGATTGCTCCCATGGTCGCCCCCTCCTGGTCATACCGTGGTTGCGCTCCAGTCTCCCCCCGGCGACCGACATCCGGCGAATCGCCCCGCGCGTCGCGCGCAAGCCGCCGCCGGCTACCTCGAGCGGGTCAGGCTCGCCGTCGGCGAGCGAGCGGGATCGCGGCGAGTGCGAGCCCGCCAAGGACGAGCGCGAGCGGCACGCCCCACGGGATCGACCCGCCCCCGCCGGTCGCCGGCATCGGCGCGGGCGTCGGGCTCGGGGTCGGGCTCGGCGAGGGGCCCGGTGACGGGACCGCGTACGTGTTCGTGATCGTGACGGCCGACAGCGCCCCGTCGGCGATGACGTCGGAGCTCGGCACGACCGTCGAGGCCGAGAGCGTCGCGTCGGCGTTCGCGCCGTCGGCCGTGAGCACCGCGGTGCATTCGAACCCGACCGGCACCTCCGGGACGGTGCCCGCGACATGGGCCCCGGCCGCGGCGCCCGCGGGGATCGTGAACGGCTCGGCGATCGCATCGGCGCCGGTCCCGCAGCGCGCCTCGACGCCGATCGCGCCCTGCGCGCCCGCGGCGGCGCCGGCGATCGCGACGACGACCTGGAACGAGCCGGACGGCGGGGTCGGGACGACGTAGGTGTCGGTCACCGTGATGATCGCCGTCGTCGCATCCGCGATCGTCACGGTCGCCGGGACGATCGTCGCGCTCGCGAGCTCCGCGTCGGCGTTCTCGCCCGCGCTCGCCTGCGTCACGGCGCATTCCGTCCCGACCGGGACGCCCCCGATGACGCCGACGCGGTGCGTCCCGGTCGCGCCCGCCGGGAGGGTGAACGCCGCGCTCGGTCCGCCGGCGCACGAGGCGAGCACCTCGATCGCCGACTGGCGGCCCGCGGCGGGCCCCGCCACGGTGACGTCCACCGCGAGCGTGCCGGTCGCCGGCACGGGCACGTCGTAGGCGAGGGTCGCGAGGATCACGCCGACGCCGCCGGGCGGCACCTCGACGAAGTACGGGTCGAACTCCGCGCTCACGAGCTCGGCGCCGGCGTTGTCGCCGTCCTCCGTGAGCGAGGCGTGGCACGTCGTCCCGTTCTCGAGCCCGGGAAGCGTGCCGGCGCTGACGGTGCCGCTCGCGCCCGCGGCGACCGGGTAGGTCACGCTCGACGTCCCGCTCGGCCCGACGCACGAGACGGCGAACAGGAGCGCCGACTGGTCGCCCGCGGCGGGACCGCCGATCTCGACGTCGAGCCGGAAGTCGCCCGGGACGAGGGAGTACGTGTCGGTCACGGTGATCGTCTGCGGGGCGCTGCTCGAGAGCGTGACGCTCGCGGGGTCGATCGTCGTCGACGCGTCGACCGCGGCGTTCGACCCGTCCGCGTCCTGCACGACCGAGCACACCGTGTCGTCGGCGGGAATGTCCGGGAAGTCGAACGCGTACGTCCCCGCCGGCGAGCCCGCCGCCACGATGCGCACGTACTCGAGCGTCACCGCGGTCGCCGTCGTGCACGTCGCCGTGAACCGCACCTCGGACTGCCGGCCCGCCGCGGCGCCCGAGATGACGACGTCGATGGACAGCGTCGCGGTCTCCGGGTGCAGGACGGTCGCCGAGGCGCGGATCGGCACGGTCGTCGTCGCCGCGAGCACGAGCGTCTGCGCGGTCCGGATCGGCGGATTGTTGCCGTCGTAGAGATAGACGTTGCCCGCCGGCACGGGCGCGTAGGCGGTGAGGTCGAAGCCCTGCGTCGCGACCGAGGCGTCGAACTCCGCCCAGAGCTCCTCGCCCGGCACGACCGTCTCGCCGTCGAGGACCTCGACAGACCCGGCGGCGTCGCGGTACACGCGCGTGCCGGTGATGTCGATCGTCGCCGAGGCGACGTCGCCGCCGACCGCGAACGGGCCGACGAGGTCGCCCGTCACGGCGCCCTCGAGCGCCGCCGGGGTGATCGTCAGGGTCGGGAGGTCCGGCTCGGGCGGGGTCGGGCCCGGGCCGAGCGCGGCCTGCGCCGCTTCGACGATCGCGCGCACCGCATTCCGCTCCGCGGGGTAGAAGCGGTTCACGACGAACTGGTCGGTGAAGTACCAGATCGCGCCCTGCACGGCGCGGACCTGCTCCGCCGTCGTGCCCGCGGGAGCGGTCGGGACGCTCGGGTAGTAGTGCTCGAGGATCCACTGGACGTACGGGAGGTTCGGCACGTTGGCCTCCGTCCACGTCCCGAGCTCGTAGTGGATGCCGATCGTCGTCTGCGTGTCGAGCTGGATGCAGTACGCGAGGATCTCCTCGCCCGCGGGCGTGTCCGGGTCGTCGAGGACGATCTGCGCCGTCTCGACCGACCGCTGGTCCTGCAGGCCCGTCGTCGGGTATGGCGTCTGCGCCGTCGCGCTCGGGACGAAGCCGCCGTAGAGGCCGCTCGTGTGGCGCATGTCGACGATCGTCAGCTCGGTCGTCGGGGCCGGGGGTTCGGATCGGGCGCGGCGCCGCTCGCGCCCTCCGCCGACGCCGCCGCGGCCGTGAGGAGCGCCCCGCTCGCGGCGAGGAGCGGCACGACGAGCACCGCGAGCACGCGGCGCGTCGCGGACCTGCCGGTCATGAGCGACTCCCCCCCCCGCTATGACGGCTCCCGAACCGAGCCTCCTTCCACCATGCCACAGGCGCCCGGCGGCGCGGGAGCACACGCGGAAGGCCCGGAGCCTTGGTCGCTCCGGGCCCTCCGGTCGCCCGCGCGGGGGGTCCCAGCGCGGGCTCGGGCGTCAGGCGTGCTGGCGCGCGTGGACGCCTTCGGCGACCTCCTCGACGAGCTTCGCGCAGAACGCGGGCAGGTCGTCCGGGGTGCGGCTCGAGACGAGGCCCTGGTCGACGACGACTTCCTCGTCCACCCACGTCGCGCCCGCATTCATGAGGTCGGTGCGCAGGCTCGGGTAGGACGTCATCCGCCGTCCGTCGACGACACCGGCCTCGATGAGCAGCCACGGGCCGTGGCAGATGACCGCGACGGGCTTGCGCTGCTCGAAGAAGCCGCGCGCGAAGTCGGCCGCGTCGGTCTCCATCCGCAAGTGGTCGGCGTTGACGACGCCGCCCGGGATGACGAGCGCGTCGAACTCGTCCGGCACGCAATCGGCGACCGCCCGGTCGACCATCTGCGTGTGACCCTTCTCGCCCTTGACCTCGCCCGTCTTCGGGGCGACGAGGACGGGTCGGCCGCCGGCGGACTGGACCGCCTCCCACGGCTTCGTGAGCTCCGAGTCCTCGAAGCCGTCGGTCACGATGAAGGCGACGGTCTTTCCGGTGATGTCGCGGGGCATGGTTCCTCCTCGTTCGAATGGAAGTCGTGCTTCGTTCGTTCGAGGACGCTGGCCGCTTGGTGCTCGACCATGCGTCCTGCATTCCAGGCTAGCCAGCGCGGGCCCGCGAGGCGCGGGTTCGGAGGGGACGCGGAGGGCGCGCGGATGGGGCGCGGAGCCTGCGCGCGAGAGTGTCCCCTCGCGCCTACCTCCTCCGCGCGAGAGTGTCCCCTCGCGCCCACCCCGCCCCGAGTGTGCGCCCTCGCGCCCACGGTGGCGTCGCGCGCCCGCGCGCTCGGCGCGCGGGCGCACACTCGGCGTGAACGCGCGCTAGAGCACGCGGCCGAGCCGCTCCGCCTCGTCGCGGAGCATCGGCAGCACGCGGTCCATCATCTCTTCGAGCGGCATGCGCGTGTTGAGCGCGCTCACCGAGATGCTCGCGACCGTCGCGCCCGCGGGGTCGACGACCGGCACGGCGACGACGACGAGGCCGAGCTCGATCTCCTGGTCCTGGACGTCGTAGCCCTCGACGCGCGCCCTGTGGACGCGTTCGCGGATCGCGGCTCGCGTCGTCAGGGAGTGCGAGGTCATGCGCTGCGGCACGACTCGGCTCAGGCGCTCCTCGATCTCGTCGTCGGGGAGGGCCGAGAGGAGTACGCGGCCCGCCGCGGACGCGTGCAGCGGGAGGCGGGTGCCGACGCGGAAGCCGGTCGCGATGAGATGGGTCGACTGCTGTCGGGCCACGAAGACCGCGTCGTCGCCATCGAGCACCGCGAGGGAGCTCGCCTCGTTGAACGCGTCCCGGAGCGCGGCCAGGCGGGGTGCGGCGAGCTGGGGCAGCGGATCCGTCTCGGCATAGGCGAAGGCGAGCCGCATGAGGCGCGGCGTCGGGCGGTAGAACTTGCCGTCGTACGTCACGTGGCCGAGTTCCTCGAAGGTCCGCAGGCAACGTCGTGCCACGGCCGGCGCGATCCCCGTCGCCGCGGCGGCCTCGTTCACCGTGAGCCGCGGCGTGTCCGCGTTGAAGAGCTCCATGATGGCCAGACCCTTGGCCAGGCCCGCCATGGCCTCCTTCCGCGCCTCGAGCCCGACCGCAAGCCGCGAACTTGTTTCGCTTTGCTCCACGGCAGCCTTCGCGTCACTGACACTCGTCACACCGTCAATACTACGGGCGCGCGAGGCGATATTCGGGAAATGAAGTGACGGGGGTCTTGACGCGAGTCCCGCCGTCAACTACACATATCGAAACTAATTCGGTATGCGAACTGGAGCACTGTGCCTCGATCGAGACTGCGGATCGCCATCGTCGGAGGCGGAATCGGCGGGCTCGCCGCCGCGTACGTGCTGCGCCGACACGACTTCGACGTCACCGTCTACGAGCAGGCGAGCGCGATCGGGGAGATCGGCGCCGGCGTCCAGATCACCCCGAACGCACTGCGTCTGCTCGAGCGACTCGGCCTCGGCGACGCGATCACGTCCGTCGGCGCGCGCTTCGAGAGCGACTCGTCGTTCTACCGGATGGACGGGACGTTCGTCTCACCCTCGGTCATCACCGATTCGAGCGGCTGGAACGGCTTGTACGGGATGCACCGAGCCGACCTGCTCGACGTCTTCGCGTCGCGGATTCCCGCCGAGATCGTCAACACGGGGCATCGCGCGGTCGGATTCCACCAGGACGAGGGCAGCGCGACCGTCGAGTTCGAGAACGGCGCGACCGCGACGGCGGATCTCGTCATCGGCGCAGACGGCATCAGATCGAGCCTCCGTCGGTTCGTGACCGAGCGATCCTTGCCGGTGTTCTCGAACATGGTCGCCTACCGAGGTCTGCTGTCGACCGACGTGCTCCCGGGGTGGCCGCGGAATGCGTGGGAGCTGTGGGCGGGCGAGGGCAGCCACTTCCTCGTGTTCCCGGTGCGGCGCGGCACGATGGTCAACTACGTCGGCTTCGTCCCGAGCACCGAGGAGACCGCCGAGTCGTGGTCGGCCCCGGGCGACCCAGACGACTTGCGGGCCGCATTCCGAGGCTGGGACCCCCGGGTCGAGCAGCTGCTGTCGAACGTCGAGAGCACGTTCTGGTGGGGACTCTACGACCGCGACCCGCTCGAGCGGTGGTCGAACGGTCGGCTCACGCTCCTCGGCGACGCCGCGCATCCGATGCTCCCGCATCTCGGTCAGGGCGTGAATCAGGCGATTGAGGACGGCGTGACGCTCGCGACGGTCCTGTCGCTCGGCGGCGCGGACGACATTCCCGCAGCCCTGCGGGCGTACGAGCGACTGCGCCTGGACCGCACGCGCGACGTCCAGGCCGGTTCGCGCAAGAACGCGGAGCGGTACGACTCGCGCTACGAGGACCTCGAGGAGCGCGACCGCGAGCTCCGCGAGCACCAGTCCGTTCGCTGGCCCATCTACGACTACGACGCGGAAGCGACCGCGCGTGAGGCATTCGCATCGAAGTGAAGAAAGAAGGACGTTCTATGAAGCGGAAAACACTCGGACTGTTGGCCCTCGTGACGGGCGTGGCGCTCGCCGGCTGCGCCGGCGGTGCGCCCGGCCCGACGGGCAGCGAGAGCGCGGGCGCGGCCACCGGCGCCCCTGAAGTGAGCACGATCACGGTCGGCACGCTGCCGTTCGCGAACCTCGCGGCGTTCTACCACGCCGTCGAGGCGGGCTACTTCACGGACGAAGGCCTCGACGTCGAGGTCGTGCTCGCCTCGTCGGGGCCGCAGCAGATCAGCAGCCTCGTCGCCGGTGACATCCAGATCACGAGCTCGAACTACGTCTCGGCGCTGCAGGGCATCGCGCAGGGCCTCCCGCTCGAGCTCGTCCGCGAGAGCGACCTCGGGGGCATCGAGGGCATCTACACGCTCCCGGACAGCGGGATCGAGAGCGCGAAGGACCTCGTCGGCCGGACGCTCGCGGTGAACGCGATCGGGAACGTCCAGAGCCTCACGGCGTCCTCGCTCGTCGACGCGGACGGCGGCGACGCGAGCGGCGTGCAGTTCGTCGAGCTGCCGCCGCCCAACATGCTCGCCGCGCTCGAGCAGGGGCAGGTCGACGCGGCGTGGATGAGCGACCCGTTCGCGACGCTCGGAATGACCACCGCCGGGATCGTCCGCATCGCCGACGCCTGGAGCGGGCCGAACGACGGCCTCGGTCCGTCGGGGTGGGCGAGCACGACGCAGTTCGCGGACGCGAACCCGAATACCGTCGCCGCGTTCAACCGCGCCATGGATCGGGCCACGGCCGATGTGCTCGAGGACCCGTCGATCGTCGCCGAGGTCGTCCCGACGTTCACGCAGGTCACTCCCGAGGCCGCGGCGAGCCTCGCCCCGATCAACTGGGTGCTCAAGAGCGACCTGCACAAGCAGCTCGGGGGCTGGCAGGAGCTGATGCTCAAGTACGGGGCGCTCGACGCCGAGGTCGACCTCGACGCGGTGATCTTCCCCGGCTCGTGACCGAGCGCGCGTCGTTCCCGGATCGGCGGGCCGCTCGGCTCGCCGATCCGGCGACGCCCGCCCCGGCGACGACCGGATGGAGGGCGTCATGAGACGGACGTCGACGGCCCGCGGCCGAGTCGTTCGCGGTGTCTGCGGCTTCGCCGCCTTCCTCCTGCTGCTCGAGCTGCTCCCGCGCACGGGTGTGGTGAACCCGGCGTACCTCCCGCCGTTCTCGGAGATGATGGCGGCCCTCGGTCGCCTCCTCACCGAGCCGGAGTTCTGGGCCGCGCTTGGCAACACGCTCCTCGGCTGGGCGATCGGCCTCGCGATCGCGACGGTGCTCGGCGTCGCGCTCGGGATCCTCATCGGCAGGATCGCGGTGCTCCGTCGGTACACCTTCTCCACGATCGAGTTCCTCCGGCCGATCCCGTCGGTCGCGCTCGTGCCGCTCGCGGTCCTCATCTTCGGCGCGAAGATGCAGTCGACCCTCCTCCTCGTCGTGTACGCGAGCGTGTGGCCCGTGCTGCTCCAGGTCATCCAGGGCGTGCGCGACGTCGACCCGGTCGCGCGGGACACCGCCCGATCCTTCCGCTTCTCGACCGTCACGCGCGTCCGCCGCCTCGACTGGCCCTCGGCGCTCCCGTACACGATGACGGGCCTGCGGCTCGCCGCGTCGATCGCGCTCATCCTCGAGATCACCGGGGAGCTGCTGATCGGCAGTCCCGGCATCGGGCGGCTCATCTTCGTCGCGCAGGCCTCGGCCGCGGTGCCGACCATGTATGCGCTCGTCGTCGTCGCCGGTCTGCTCGGGCTCGGCATGACCGCCGTGTTCCGCGCCGCGCAGCGCCGCACGATGCACTGGCACGCATCCGAGCGGCGGGAGGCGGCGGCATGAGCGGTCTCCGAGGCGCGTTCTCTCGAGTGCTCGAGATCGTCGCGCTGCCCGCCGTCATCCTCATCGTCTGGTGGTTCGCGTCGGCGAACAGCGAGAGCTTCTACTCGCCGCCCCTCTCCGAGATCGCGGCCGCATTCGCGCCCACGTGGTTCGAGGGCAGGCTCGTGAGCGATGTGCTGCCGAGCGTCGGCAGAATGCTGCTCGGCTTCGCGATCGCCGTGGGCCTCGGCGTCGGACTCGGCGTGCTCATCGGAATGTTCCGCTACGTCCGCGAGGTGCTCGAGCCGGTCCTCGAGTTCCTCCGCGCCGTGCCGCCGCCCGTGCTCATCCCGGTCATCATGCTCTTCGCCGGCATCGGCGACGAGATGAAGGTCAGCGTCATCGTGCTCGGGAGCATCTGGCCGGTCCTCCTCAACACGATCGAGGGCGTCCGCGGCATCGACGAGGTGCTGCGCGAGACGGCGACGGTCTTCCGGATGCACCCGCGACGGCGGCTCTTCAAGCTCGTGCTGCGCGGCGCGAGCCCGCAGATCATGGTCGGGGCGAGGCAGACGCTCTCGCTCGCGATCATCCTCATGGTCGTGAGCGAGATGTTCGCCGCGAGCAACGGGCTCGGGTTCACCGTCATCCAGTTCCAGCGCACGTTCCACATCCCGGAGATGTGGACGGGCATCCTCGTGCTCGGCGTGATCGGCGCCGCGCTCTCGCTCATCTTCAGTCTCGTCGAAGGGAGGGTCCTCCGGTGGTATCACGGGCTTCGGAACCTCGAGAGGTAGCGGTCGAAGGCGGCAGCTCGTCCGCGCTGCTCGAGGTGCGCCACGTCAGGAAGACCTACACGGACCGCAATCGTTCGATCGAGGCGATCGGCGACCTCGACTTCACGGTCGGCCGCGGCGAGTTCGTGAGCGTCGTCGGCCCGTCCGGCGCGGGCAAGACGACGCTGCTGCGCTGCATCGCCGGGCTCCTGCCGGTGACCTCGGGCGAGATCCGCCTCGCCGGACAGGTCGTCACCGCCCCGCCGAAGGATCTCGCCGTGGTCTTCCAGGAGTACGGCCGGAGCCTGTTCCCGTGGATGACGGTCCGGGAGAACGTCGACCTCCCGCTCCGCGAGAAGCGACTCGGCGCGGACGAGCGCCACGAACTCGTCGAGGACGCGATCCGGGCCGTCGGCCTCGGACACGCGGGCGACGCCTACCCGTGGCAGCTCTCCGGCGGCATGCAGCAGCGTGTCGCGATCGCGAGGGCCGTCGCATACCGGCCAGCCGTCCTGCTCATGGACGAGCCGTTCGCCGCCGTCGACGCGCAGACTCGCGCCGAGCTGGAGGATCTCGTCCGCAGCCTCTGGGCCCAGTTCGGGATGACGATCATCTTCGTCACCCACGACATCGACGAGTCGGTCTACCTCAGCGAACGAGTGCTCGTCCTGTCGCGGTCCCCCACACGCATCATCGACGAGGTCGCGATCGACCTGCCGAGCGAGCGCGACCAGCTGCAGACCCGCTCCGAGGCGCGGTTCGCCGAACTGCGCGCCCGGGTGTACGCGCGCATTCAGGAGGCGAAGAGCGCCGACCCCATCGCAAGCCCCACGACCGGAACGCCATCGACGAGCTGAGGAGCCCGAGACATGAGCCTGACCACCGAATGGACGAACGCCGACCCGGAGCGGACCGCGCTCATCGTCGTCGACATGCAGAACGTCTACTGCCACCCCGACGGCTCGTTCGGGAAGATCGGCCGAGACGTCACGAACCTCCGGGCCGCGATCCCCGGCTGCGTCGACCTCGTCGCCGCCGCGCGCGAACAGGGCCGCCGAGTCGTGCACATCGTGACGCACTTCCGCGACGACTACCGGGACGGGGGCCGCATCTTCAACGTCGCCCGCCCGCAGGTCAGGGACGTCGGCGGCGGGCGCTCGGGCACGTGGGACGTGCAGATCATCGACGAGCTGACGCCGGACCCGGAGGACATCATCGTCCACAAGCGCCGCTACAGCGGCTTCTTCGGGACGAACCTCGACAGCGTCCTGCGCGCGAACGACGTGACCTCCGTCGCCGTGTGCGGCGTGACGACGAACATCTGCGTCGGGACGACGGCGCGCGACGCGGCGCAGCACGACTACGCGACCTTCGTGCCGCGGGACGCGACGGCCGAGCTACAGCAGTCGTTCCACGAGAGCGCGCTCGAGACGCTCCAGAACTACTACTGCTCCGTCGTGTCGGTGAGGGAGCTCGCCGGTGCCTGAGTCGACGTTGACCGGCCCCGACCTCGCGGCCGCGGCGGCACGCCTCCAGCCGGTGCTCATGCGCAATTCGGACGTGCACGAGGAGCTCAACGCCCTGTCGCCCGAGGTCGTCGAGGCGCTCCACGAGGCGGGCGTCTTCGGGATGTGGGTGCCGCGGGAGCTCGGCGGCGCCGAGCTCGGTCCCCGGGAGTCCATCGATCTCATCGCCTCGCTCACCTACGCCGACCCCGCGAGCGGCTGGGTCGTCATGGCCGCGGCCCTCGCGACCGGTGCGGGCGGCGCGTACGCGTCGGACGTCGCGGTCGGGGAGATCTTCGCGGGCGACCGCTTCCCCGTGATCGCCGGGCAGGCGACGCGCTTCGGCAAGGCGACGGTCGTCGACGGCGGGTTCCGGCTCACCGGCGACTGGTCGTTCGGCTCCGGGATCAAGCACGCCGGATGGATCCACACCGCGGCGGAGATCCCGGAGACCGGGGAGGCGAGGATCTTCCTGCTCCCCGTGCGGGAGGAGTACCTCGACGACTCGAGCTGGGACGTCATGGGTCTGCTGGGGACGGGCAGCGTCGACTACAAGCTGCGGGACGTGTTCGTCCCGGAGTCGCACACGTACGACATGTTCTCGAACGCGGTGCGACGCGGCGGCTCGCTCTACGGGATCGGCAGGATCAGCTTCGCGCTGCTCGGCCACACCGGCTTCGCCTTCGGCGCGGGCCGGCGCCTGCTCGACGAGCTGCTCCGCCTCGTCCAGGCGGGGAAGGGGCGCCCCGGGCAGATCGCGGAGCAGGGCGCATTCCTGGAGGAGTACGCCCGCCAGGAGGCGAAGCTGCGCGGCGCTCGAGCGTGGGTCATGGAGGTCTGGGGCGAGATCGAGGAGTCCCTCGCCGCTGGCGCGACGGAACTCACCACCCGGCAGGAGACGCTCATCCGGCTCTCGCTCCACGACATGACGTTCACGGCATACGACGTCATGAACTTCGTCGTGAAGTCCGCCGCGACGCAGGTCATCCGGCCCGGCGTGCTCCAGCGCTACGTCAGGGACATGATCGTCGCCTCGACCCACGCGACCTCGTCGCAGCCCGTGCTGCGCGACGCCGGGCGCGAGCTCGCGGGGCTCGCGGCAGGGAAGCACTGGGCGTACCTGGCGCTCGCGGACGACCGGGGCTGAGGACTTCCAGCGAGCGCCGCGAGGCGGCGTCAGCGCTGCCAGTATGGTGCGCATGCCTCGCTCGGAATCCCGGCGCCCGCTCGTCGCCTGGGGCGCGGTGCTCGGCGGGGTCGTCTGGTCGGTGCACACGCTCCTGCTCGCCGTCCGGCCGCTTGGTTGCGTGGGCGCCGAGTGCTTCGGGACGGGACGCGGCCACCGCGAGTCGGAGGACATCGCCTGGATCCTGCTCGTCGCCGTCGCGCTGCTCACGGTCGCGATCGCGAGCGACCTCGCCCGCAGGGTGGAACGCGGTCGGCGGCTCCGGCTCGCCGCGCTCGTGCTCTACGGATGCGGCGCGGCGCTCCTCGTGGTCGGCCTCATCGTGAACCGCGGCAGCTCCACCGGGGCCCCGCTGTGGTGGCTCCATGACTCGGACACGCTCGGTCGGCTGCTCCCGGTCCTCGGCACACTGGCGTTCGGGCTCGGACTCCTACGGGCCGGGGCGGACCGCGTGCTCGCGTGGGCGTTCGTCGTGGCGGCGCTGCTCGGGTTCGCGTTCAACGCCCAGGACTGGCGGGCCCTGCTGAGCGTGCCGATCGGCCTCGTCTGGATCGCGTTCGGGCTGTTCCTGCTCGCCCGGCCCGACGCCGGGGTCAGAGGTCGTGGCCGCCGGAGACCTCGACGTCCTCACCGGTGATCCAGCCGGCATCGCGTGTCGTGAGGAACGCGATCACCTTCCCGACGTCCTCCGGCTCGCCGATCCGCCCGAGGGCGACGCGCGCCGACTGTTCGGGGATGAGCTCAGGGAATCGGCTGAACGCGTCGTCGCCGAGGCGCGTACGAGTCACCCCGGGCGAGACCGAGTTGACGCGGATGCCCCGCGGAGCGAGCTCCTTGGCCAGGTAGCGGGTCAGCACGACGAGCCCGCCCTTCATCGCGCCGTACGCCGAGTAGCCGACCGTCAGCCCCGTCGAGTGCGTCGACGTGCTCGTCGTGTTCACGATGGACCCCCCGTCTGCGATGAGTGGCAGCAGCTCCTTGGTGAGGAAGAACGGCGCCTTCAGCAGGATGGTGTGGAGCCGGTCCCAGAGCTCCTCGGTCGCGTCCTCGATCAGCGACGCCTGGCCGATCCCCGCGTTGTTGACGAGCGACGTGATGCGTCCCTCACCCCACCCCGCGAGGACGTCGGCGACCCGCGCTCGGAACGCCGGGAGTGAGGCGATGTCCGCGACGTCGAGCGGCAAGGCCGCGGCACGGCCGCCGAACTGCTCGATCCGCTCGACGGCATCCGCGGCGCCGTCCGGATGGCTCCGATACGTCACGATCACGCTCGCGCCGCGCCGCGCGATCTCGACGGCCGCCGCCTGCCCGATCCCCGCGCTGCCACCGATGACCACCGAGACGTCCATTGGGCTCCTCCTCCTGTCGCCGGAACATTCGAGCGAACCAGGAGTGGCTGCTCACCCCCCCCCCCCCTGTCCCTGCGGTGCCCCAGAATTTTCGTGTGCCGGCCGTCGGGGAAGTGCTCAAGCTCGCGCAACTCGCCGAGCGCGATGCGGCGTGGCGGCTGCTGCGCGCGGGCAACGCACCGGTCATCGCGGGTCTGCTCGGCATCCACCTCGGGGGCGATGAGCGTCGGGTGGATGCCGAGGAACTGTACGAGCGGCTCGACGCCGATCTCGAACGCCTTCGCGACCAAGGACTCGCGCTGCCGCTGACGGCGAAGGGATACTGCGCCGAGTGGCGCTCGGCCGGGTTCCTGGTGCGAAGGCCGTCGCCGTCGGCGCGCGGCGAGACGCTCGAACTCGCGCCCGACGCGATCGCGGCGATCCGATTCCTCAACGCCCGAGCGGCCCCGCGCTCGAGCGTGACCGAGTCCCGGCTCGCGAGCCTCGCGAACCAGGTGCGCCAGCTGGCGATCGACACCGATCCCGACACGAGCGCCCGCATCGAGATGCTCGAGCAGGAGATCGAGCGGATCGAGCGGCGGATCGCGGAGCTGCGGTCCGGCGACGATGCGACGCTGGATGGCGAGCGAGCACTCGAACGAGTCCGCGAGCTCATCGGGCAGGCCGCCGACGTCCCCGACGACTTCGCGCACGTGCGCGCCGATTTCGAAGCGCTCAACGCGACCCTCCGGGCGAAGATCGTCGAATCGGACGCCTCGCAGGCGGCCGTGGTGGACGAGGTCTTCCAGGGTATCGACCACATCGCCGAGTCGGACGCCGGCCGCAGCTTCGCCGCGTTCTCCCAATTGGTGCTCGATCCGGCGCTCGGCGCGGCCTTCGAGGCCGACATCCGCCGCATCCTCGATCGCGCCTTCGCCCGCGAACTCAGCCCGGCGGAACGACGCCTGCTCCGCTCCTACCTCTCGACCCTCAAAGAGCGCAGCGCCGAGATCCACGACGTCATCACGGTGTTCGCGCGCGCGTTGCGCCGCTACGTCCAATCACAGGACTTCCAGCGCGACCGCGTCATGCGGACCCTCCTCCGGGAAGCGCAGCACGCCGGCGCCCTCGCCGCGACGCACATGAAGCCGTGGCAACGGGTCGGCATCACGCTCGACCTCTCCGCGGTCGCCATGTCGAGTGTCGGGGTCGTCGAACTGCATGATCCGTCCGAGTTCGACGCGACGGCGGATGTCGAGACGCACGAGGTCGCCGTTGCGAGCTACGACGAACTGCGCGCCCTCGCGAGGGAGACCGAGATCGACTTCGACGAACTCGCGCGCAACGTCAACACGGTACTCGCCGACCTCGGGACCTGCACCGTCGCCGACGTGCTCGCCCGCCATCCGGCGACGCAGGGCGTCGGAAGCGTCGTCGGTCTGCTCGCCCTCGCGGCCGAGCAGGGCACGGTCGACGACGAGCCGGAGGTGCTGTCGTGGGAGGGCTCCGACGGGGTCACCCGAGCGGCGGTCGTCGCCGCCCATCGATTCACCGGAGCGGTGACATGAGCGACGTGACCGAGGCGGCGGACTCCGCGGACGCGGCGGAGCGCGCCGGACTGTGGCCGGGCGACTCGGGCGAGCTCGAGGACCGCACGCGTCGGGTCCTGCTGCGCCTCGTCCGAGGACCGTACCTGTCGGGGGTCCGGGAGGCACAACTCTGGTCCGTGCTCCTGAGCGACGAGCGGGTGATCAGGTCGCGGCTCGCCGACCTGTTCCTCGAGCTCGTCATCGACCGCGACCACGAGTTCGCGTTCGTCCGGAACGTCGCCGACGAGACCGCTCCCAAGGCCGTGCGGTCCGAGGCGCTCACCTTCCTCGACACCGCGATGCTGCTCGCGCTCCGGCAGATCCTGCTGAGCGAGGAGGGTCGGGGCCGGGTGATCGTGGGCCAGGCGGAGGTCTTCGAGCAGCTCGCGGTGTACCGCACGGCGGATCGCGACGAGCAGGACTTCACGCGCCGTCTGAACTCGTCGTGGCACAAGATGCAGAACAAGTTCCGCGTGCTGCACTCGGTCGGTGAGGATCGCGCGGAGATCTCCCCCGTGCTCCGGCTCATCGTCGACGCGGACCAGGTGCGGGCGATCACGGCCGAATACGAGCGCATCGCACGCGACGGTTCCGGTGCGCCCGAACCGCCTCCGGAGGCGAACGCGGATTCACCGGAGGATGAGGAGGACGACGGATGACCTTGCTCTCCCTGCTCGGCGAGGATCCCGAGCCCGATCTCGACCTCGTCGGGCAATGGCGGCTCGCCCGGATCGAACTCGTCAACTGGGGCACGTTCTCCGGTCACGTCACCGTCGATGTGGCCCGGCGCGGACACCTGTTCACCGGCGCCTCCGGGTCGGGCAAGTCGTCGCTGCTCGACGCGATCGCCGCCGTCCTCACCCCGGATCGGTGGTTGCGCCTCAACGCCGCCGCACAGGACGGCGCCTCCCGGCAGAGCGATCGGACGCTCATGAGCTATGTGCGCGGCGCCTGGTCGAAGGAGGTCGACGAGACCGCCGATCGCACGACGACGAGCTTCCTGCGACGCGGGGCGACGTGGAGCGGCATCCTCCTGCGCTACGAGAACGTGCGCGACGACCCGATCAACCTCGTCCGCGTCTTCCATGCTCCCGGCACGCGCACCGAGACCACGGCGCTCAAGGATGCCCGGCTCATGGTGCGCGGCGAACTGGAACTGCTCGCCCTCCAGCCGCACGTCGGGGGCGGCATCGACGCCCGCCGGATGGCTGCCGCGCTGCCCGACGCGCTCATCACGACCAGCGGCAAGCACGGCCGATTCCACGAGCGGGTCGTCCGCGAGTTCGGATTCCGCAGCGACGCGACACTGCAACTGCTGCACAAGACGCAATCGGCGAAGAACCTGGGCACGCTCGACGCGTTGTTCCGCGGATACATGCTCGACCAGCCCGGGACCTTCGCTCGGGCCGACAACGCGGTGGATCAGTTCACCGAACTCGACCGAGCCCACACCCACGTCGTCGACCTCCGCCGACAGGTCGAGGCCCTGCGCGAGGTGGACGCCGCGATCACCGCGTTCGACGCGGCCTCCGCCGAGACAGCCGCCGCAGCAGCATTGCACGACGCCGTCGAGGCGTACACCGCCTTCCTGAAGCTGCGGCTCGCCCGGGAGGCACTCGGTCCGGCTCGAGCCGCGCTCGCGCTCGCCGGGGCGGCGCGACGGGACGCCGAACGGCAGCGACGACTCGCCACCGACGCGCTGGAGACCGCGAGAGCGCGGGTGCGCGAGGAAGGCGGTCAGCGCGTCGAGCTCCTGCAGGAGCGGCTCGCGACGGCCGAGCGCGAAGTCGGAGGCATCCGAGAGGAACGAGACCGCTTACGGGCCGAGCTCGAGCGGATCGACGCGCCCCTGCCGGAGACCGCGGAGCAGTTCGCGGAGCTGCTCTCCACAGCGGTCGCCGAGGCGGCGCGCGACATCCCGGCGGTGTCGTTCGACATCCGGGATGCAGCGAGCACCGCCCGCAAGACGCTCGCGGGGATCGATGACCAGCTCCGTGCGCTGCGGGAGCATCACAGCAACCTCGACCCGGCATTGCTCGCCGCCCGCCATCTGCTCGCCGAGTCGCTGGCCCTGCCGGAGTCCGCGATGCCGTTCGCGGCGGAGCTCGTCTCGGTCCTTCCGGGGTACGACGAGTGGCGCGGCGCCATCGAGCGGGTGCTCGCGCCACTCGCCCGCACCCTCCTCGTGCGCGATGAGCACCTCGCGGCGACTCGACGCGCGGCCGAGTCCCGCCACCTCGGCGTCCGACTCGTCATCGAGGCCGTGCCGCACGACGACGGCGAGCCCCGGCGGCCCAAGGACGCGCGCTCGCTCGTCCACCGGGTCGTCGTGGCCGACGGTGCGTTCTCGGCATATCTCCGGCGCCGGCTTGTCACGGAGTACGACTACGCGTGCGTCGCGCATCCCGACGACCTCGACGAGGTGGATCGCGGGGTCACCATCGGCGGCCTCGTCAAGCGCTCCAAGTCGCGTTACGAGAAGGACGACCGTGCGGCGGTCGCCGACGCGACCCGGTGGGCCCTCGGCGGCGACATCGAGGCGCGCCTCGAGGCGCTGCTGGCTCGCCGTCGCGACGCCGAAGCCGCGGCCCAGCGCACTGCAGAGGCCGACCGACTCGCCGACGAGGAACGCGAAGCGGCGATCGCCCGTCGCGGCAGTTTCCAGCGGATCGCCGCGTTCAGTTGGGATCGGATCGATGTCGCCGCCGCGTCCGCGATCGCGGCGGCACGTCGCGCCGAACTCGACGAACTGACCTCCTCGTCATCCACGCTGCGCGACGCCCAGGCGGCACAGGACCGTGCCGCGGGCGCCCTCAAAGACGCTGAGTCGGCGCACCTCGAGGCCGTCGGCGCGGAGCGCAGCGCGCACGACATCCTCACCCGGGTGACGGCGCAGATCGCCGAACTCGAAGCGTCCGCGCCCGCCCCCGTTACTCCGGACGCGGCTCGCCTCCTCGACGAACGCTTCCGGGCGCAGCGTCGCTCGCTCACGCTCGACAACGTCGACGCGGTCGCTCGCGGCGTGCAGGCGACGCTGTCGCGAGAGAAGGACGCGGCGGCCAAGCGGGTGAGCGACGCAGAGGCGTCGTTCGCCGGCCGCGCCAGCCGCTTCCGACTCGAATGGCCGGCGCCATCCGCCGAGCTGACCACCGACATCGCCGACCGCTATGCGTACCGCACGCTCCTCGAGGGCATCCTCGCGCGCGGGCTTCCGGAGAAGGAGGGCGAATTCCGCCGGCTCCTGCGGGAGCGGTCGCGCGACGTCGTGGCACACCTGCTGAGCGATCTCCGGGATGCCCCCGGTCTCATCCGCGAACGGATCCTGCCCGTCAACGCGTCGCTCGGTCGGTCCCCGTTCGAGGGCACCGACCGGTTCCTCGAACTCGATGTGAAGACCTCCCGAACGAGCGAGGTCGAGGAGTTCCTCGCGGATCTGCGCCGCATCGTGGAAGGCAACTGGGCCGACGAGTCCCCCGCCGGCGCCGAGGAGCGGTTCCGGGTGCTGCAGCGAGTCGTCGGCCGGCTCGGCTCGAAGGACCGGGTCGACCTCGATTGGCGCACGCGAGTGCTCGACACCCGCGTCCACGTCAGCTTCCTGGCTCGGGAGAAGGACGCCTCCGGCGCCGTGGTTCGCGTGTACGACTCCGCGGAGGGCCTGTCCGGCGGTCAGCGGCAGAAGCTCGTCATCTTCTGCCTCGCCGCCGCGCTGCGGTACCAGCTCACCGAGGAGGAGGATGAGGTGCCGAGGTTCGGATCGATCGTCCTCGACGAGGCCTTCGACAAGGCCGACAGCCGCTACACCCGGAACGCCATGGACATTTTCCGGACGTTCGGCTTCCACATGGTGCTCGCGACGCCGCAGAAGCTGCTGCAGACGCTCGAGCCATACGTGGGTGCCGTCACCTCCGTGTCGAACCCGGACCGCCGGTCGTCGCGACTCGCGAACGTCGTCTACGAAGCGCACACCGAGGATCCGGACGCGAGCGGCGCCGCCGAGGCGCAGCGATGACGACTCCGGTCAGCGTCGCCGCCTTGCAAGAGCGCGCCGGTCGGCTGTACGAAAGGGAGAGTCGTGCGTGGGCCGCCGCGGGCGACGACTCCGCGGTGCTCGAGGTACCGCTGCATCCGCCCACCGAACGAGCCGCGCTCGCGGACCTCGCCGCAGCACAGGCGTGGGTCGAGTCGTGGCGGCTCGCCGAGCGCTCCGGCATCGAGGTCGCCTGGTCGGCGCGCGATTGGTCGAGGGTCGGATCGCAAGCCGTTCCGGAGCGCGCGATCCTGCGAGGCGCGAGGGCGATCGCGAGGGCCGCCGACCAGGTGGATGCGTGGGAGCTCCTGTTCGGGCGGCTCGCGGTGCTCCGGGATGCTCTCGGCGGGCACGACGGGGTGCACGGCACGCTCCGGTCGACGGCGAGGGAGGTCGCGTCGCTCGATGAGGCCGACTTCGAGCGGCTGCTCGGCGTCCTGGCATGGTTGCGGGAGAACCTGACCTCCGGTCGCCGCGTGCGAGAACTGCCGATTCGCGGCATCGACACGAAGTGGTTCGAGGCGCGGCGTAGCCTCATCGAGACGCTGCATCGCGCGGCGACGGGGACGAGCGACCTGGGACTCGCCCAGCCGGCACCGTTGCTGCGCATGCGCTTCCTCGACGCCGCGCTCGCGCCGGGCGGGTTGCGCGACGTCACCGCGCCGGTCGGCGATCTCGCGGCGTTGCCGCTGGCCCCGCGGCGGGTGTTCGTGTTCGAGAACCTCACGACCGTCCTCGCGATGCCGGATGTCCCCGGAGCGGTCGTGCTCGACGGCGGCGGCCGACGAGTCGAGTTGGTGACCCGGCTCCCGTGGGCGCGGCACGTCGTCTACTGGGGAGACCTCGACTCGCACGGTTTCGCCATCCTCAACCGACTGCGCACCGGGGGCGTGACGGCCACCTCGGTCCTCATGGATTCGGAGACGCTGCTCGCCCACCGGGATCTCTGGGTTCCCGACCCGAACCCCAACGTGGAGGCTCTCGGCAACCTCACGCCGACCGAACGCGACACGGTGCGGCGGCTCGGATCGGAAGGCAACATCCGTCTCGAGCAGGAGCGGATCCCCTGGAACTACGCCCTCCCCCGGCTCCTCCCAACCCCATCCGCGGGTTGAGACGCGCCGCGCGAAGCGCGGCGAACCTGCCGCGGGTTGAGGAGCGCCGCGCGAAGCGCGGCGCGTCTCGAAACCCCCACCGCCCCGCCGTCCCAGCTCGCGCGGCGCATCGGTCATCTCTCGAGCGTACGGCCCCGCGGTTACCCTGGGGCCATGCCGGCTCCGCTCGTGGATGAGACGCGAGGAGCAGCTAGAGATGCTGTGGCGCTTCGAGTACGTGCGCGCGCTACCTCGCAGCGGAGAAGGCACTTCCTCGCGGACGAGATTGCTCAGCTCACGCAAGACCGCGCGTCGCATGATTGGCTCTTCGCTGCACCTCGCAACGGCCCCGGGTGGCCTAACAACTGGAGAGAACGGGTGTGGCGTCGTGCGGTGCGCGACACCGAGTTCGCGGAGATGGGACTCACTCCTCATGGTCTGCGTCACACCGCCGCGTCCATGGCGATCGCCAGCGGAGCCGACGTGATGGTGGTCCAGACGATGCTCGGGCAGTCCAGTCCCCGTAGAGACGCTGAAGACCTACTCCCACCTCTGGCCCGATCGGCTTGGCGAGGTCTCCACCAAGGTTTCCGAAGCCCGCAGTCGGTGGCTTCAGCAACAGATGAGCGACTTAGCCGCGTAGCGTCCTGACTCGATCCTGACTGGTCTCGAATGACAAGGCCCCGGACATCTCAGATTTCCTGAGATTCCGGGGCATTTTGTCGGGCTGACAGTGTCTGAGCTCAGGACATAGGCAAGGGATGTCTCAAGACATCGGCAACTCCGGGTACGTCAGGCTCGGGCGTGTCTCGAGCGCAGCTGATCGTCACCGCCGTCACGCTCCAGGGCCT
>Ga0182743_1000498_pt1 | contig 48287 bp, 44 predicted proteins | sample eDN3rd30CKraftOP_FD_128522 | JGI IMG/M metagenome (GOLD analysis project Ga0182743, IMG submission 128522) | Enriched Organic Plus compost microbial communities from Emeryville, California, USA - eDNA 3rd pass 30_C Kraft OP (version 2) (version 2) ... | reverse complement strand
TGAGATGGAGCGTCCGCCGGGCACGACAAGGTCGCGCCCGGCAGGGGAGGCATGCGCCAGGCGCTAGTCCTCGTTGGCAGCCAGTTCGGAGAGGACCTGCCCGCGTCCGCGAGCCCTCAGGATCAGCGGAACGACCAGGGCCAGCAGCGCAAGCGTAAGCAGGGTCGCCGATATCGGCGAGTGCACCAGCACCATCGGATCGCCTTGCCCGATGGCGAGCGCGCGGCGCAATTGCTGCTCGGCGAGCGGCCCGAGGATGAGACCCACGACGACAGGCGCAATCGGGTACCCGAACCGGCGCATCACGTAACCCATCAGGCCGAAGGCCAGCAGCATGCCCAGTTCGAACACCGAGGGATTGGCGCCGATGGTCCCGAGCGTGGCGAACATCAGGATGCCCGCATAGAGCCAAGGCCGGGGGATGGCCAGAAGCTTCACCCACAGCCCAACCAGCGGCAGGTTGAGAACCAGCAGCATGAAGTTGGCGATCAGCAGGCTCGCGATGAGGCCCCAGACGAGGCTGGAGTTGTTGGTGAAGAGCAGGGGGCCCGGCTGGAGGCCGTACTGCTGGAAGCCCGCCAGCATGATGGCGGCAGTCGCCGAAGTGGGCAGCCCGAGCGTGAGCAGGGGCACGAGCGTTCCGGCGGCCGAGGCATTGTTGGCCGCTTCCGGCCCGGCCACGCCCTCGATTGCGCCGTTTCCAAACTCCTCGGGGTGCTTGGAGAGACGTTTTTCGGCCGCGTAGGAGAAGAACGTGCCGATCTCGGCGCCCCCCGCCGGCATGGCGCCGATCGGAAATCCGATCACCGTGCCGCGCAGCCAGGCCTTCCAGGACCGCGCCCAATCCTGGGCGGTCATCCAGACCGAGCCCTTGACCGGTTCGATCTGCTCCGGCGCCCGCTTGCCCTGGCCCGCGATCGAGAGGGTTTCCCCGATGGCGAACATGGCGACGGCCAGCGTGGTGACCTCGATGCCGTCGAGCAGATCTGGAATACCGAAGGCGAGGCGTGCCTGCCCACTCTGGAGATCGATGCCGACGAGGCCGAGGGCGAGGCCGATGCCGAGCGCGGTGAGGCCGCGCAGGGCGGAATCGCCAAAGGCCGCCGAAACCGTCATGAACGAAAGCACCATGAGGGCGAAGTATTCGGCCGGACCGAACGAGAGGGCGAACTTGACGACCCAGGGCGCAATGAAGGCGAGTGCCATGGTGGCGATGAGACCGGCCACGAACGAGCCGATTGCCGCCGTCGCCAGGGCAGGGCCCCCGCGGCCGGCGCGGGCCATCTTGTTCCCTTCGAGCGCGGTGACGATCGAAGCGCTCTCGCCGGGCGTATTGAGGAGGATCGAGGTCGTCGAGCCCCCGTACATGCCGCCGTAGTAGATGCCGGCAAACATGATGAGGGAGCCGGCCGGATCGAGCTTGTAGGTGACGGGCAGGAGCAGCGCCACGGTTAGGGCCGGGCCAATGCCCGGAAGCACGCCAACAGCCGTGCCCAGGGTCACGCCCACAAGGGCGTAGAGAAGGTTGATCGGCTGGAGCGCGACCAGCAGGCCCTGCATCAGAAGGTCGAAAGTCTGCATGATCTCTGGCCTACCTGAACAAGAGGTTTTCGAGCGGGCCCGCCGGCAGTGACAACTGCAGCAGCTTGGCGAAGATCACCCAGACCACATAGGCCAGGACGATGCCGATCGGGACCGAGAGATAGAGCTTGCGCTGGCCGAAGCCGCGGGCAGTGGCGGCAAACAGCAGGCCGGTGGCGATGGAGAAGCCGGCCACGTTGAGCAGCAGCATCTGGGCGGCAAGGCCCCCAACGATCCAGGCGATGGGCCCGAACTCGTCGCGCTCCCGCTCGGGAAACACGCCGCGCCAGGCTTCGAAGGCCGTCCAGACTGCCAGAACCATCAGCAGCCCCGCCACCACGAAGGGGAAGGTCTGGGGCCCGATGCGCGAATAGTTGGCCGTTACCTTGAGTTGGGAAGCATCCCAGGCGATGACCGCCGCCAGCGCTGCGAGCGCGACCGCGATGATAAGCGCCGCCCAGTCGGGGCGGCGCTCCTTGTTGCCGGTTAGCGGCTGCTCACTCATTGGACGAGGCCGATTTCCTTGAGGATGCCGGCGGTGGACTCGATGTCCTTGGCGAGCTGCGCCTTGAAATCGGGCCCGGCCAGGAACGTGTCTTCCCAGCCCTTGGTCTTGAGGATGTCCTGCCAGGTGGCCGACTTGGCCATCTTTTCGATGTCGGCCGTGATGGCGGCGACCTGGTCATCGGAAAGCCCGGGGGCCGCCGCGACCATGCGCCAGTTCTGGACCGAAACGTCCAGACCCGCTTCCTTGAGGGTGGGGGCGTCGATGCCCTCCAGCCGCTCGTCGCTCGACATGGCCAGGAGGCGCAGTTCGCCCGCGGCGATTTGGGATTCGAACTCGCCATAGCCGGAAATGCCCGCCGTCACCTGGCCGCCGAGAATGGCCGCCAGGGCCTCGCCGCCGCCCGAGAAGGCGATGTAGTTGATCTTGGTCGGATCGACGCCGGCCGCCTTGGCGATGAGGCCGACAGCGATGTGATCGGTGCCGCCCGCCGAGCCGCCGCCCCAGGAAACCGAACCCGGATCTGCCTTGAGCTGTGCCACCAGGTCGTCCATGGTCTTGATCGGCGAGGACGCCGGCACGACGATGGCTTCGTATTCGCCGGTGAGGCGCGCGATGGGCGTCACGGCGTCCAGCGTGACAGGCGAATTGTTGGTGAGAATGGCGCCCACCATCACGTAGCCGCCAACGATGAGCGCGTTAGGGTTGCCGTTGGACTGGTTGGCGAACTGGGCGAGCCCGATCGTGCCACCGGCACCGGGGACGTTGGTTACCTGCACGCTGGAGGAGATGCCCTCGTCCTGCAGGGTGGACTGCATGGAGCGCGCCGTCTGGTCCCAGCCACCGCCGGGCGCAGCGGGCGCCATGATGGTGTAATCGGCAGCCTGAACCGGCAATGCGATAGCGCCGGCCAGCAGGCCGGCCAGAATGAAATGCTTCATCGTTCCTCCTCTGCGCCGCTGGGCGGCGCACGATTGTCAAATCAGTCTGGGAAATCACTCCTCCGGTCGCTTTGCGTTCGTCGGGCTCTCACGGCCGTTTCGTTCGTCAGCGCGGCGAGGTCCTCCCAAACCTCTTGCGGGGCCGCTTTGCGGTTCCCCAAGGCAGATGAACACAAATAGCTGTCACGAACCTGACATCACTGGCCGCGCAGGGCCTTGTTCCAACGATCGATGAGACGCATGCGCTTGACCTGGTCCAGATATACCATGAGACCGGGACCCACCGGAACCGGGCTCAATTGCAGGTCGTCCTGGGCCCGCATGAAGGCGATGGTGTTCGGGCCCTCGACCTCGGGGTTGATGGCCGAGATGTGCATGTTGTGCGCCAGCACCGATTGCCCGCGCGCCGACATCATGAACTCCAGGTACTTGCGCCCCAGCTCGGGAGCCGCGGCCGCCTTGGGGACCAGCCCGATGCGGGACATGACGGTGGTGTAGTCCTTGGGCAGGACGATGCCGAGGTCGGGGTTTCGCGTCGCCCAATCGGCTGCATAGGATCCCAGGATATTGTAGCCGAGGACAAACCGGCCGTCCCCGACGCGTTCGAGAATGGCCGAGGTGGTGGAGTATAGCTTCACCCCCGCCGCGCCCATGGCCTCCACCAGCGCCCAGACGTCGGAATACTGGTCCTGGTCTCGCGCCAGGAAGAGAAAGCCGACGCCGGCCCGCTCGATGTCGTAGGTGCCGACGCGTCCGAAGGCGGCGTCCCGGTGCTGCTCGAGATAGTCGATGAATTCGCCCCGCGTCTGGGGCGGGCGCGAGCCCTCGAAGGCCCTCTTGTTGTAGACGAAGACCGCCGGCTCGAAGGTAAGCGCGTAGGCCGTGTTGCGCCAGTTCGCCCAGCGCGGCCAGCGCGCACTCAGCGCCAGGTCGCTCTGCTGGGCGTAGCCGTCATTGGCGAGCTTGACCTGCAAATCCATGGCCGAGGAGAACGCGACATCGGCCGTCGGCTGCCCCGCATCGGTCTCGGCGACGATCCTGTCGTAGATTCCACCTGTGAGCATATCCTCGTAACGCACCGCGATATCTGGGTTTTCCGCCTGGAAAGCCGCGATGAGAGGGGCATTGAGAGGGGCGTCGAGCGAGGAATAGACCGTCAGCGTCTGCGCGTCCTTCTTGCCGGAAAGGGCCGGGTAGATCGTCGGCTGCGCCCAGGCCGGACCGGCGGCGAAGAGCAGTATGGCGGCGAACAGAACGCGTATCATGGCCCCATCTTTAGCAGGCGCCGGGCCTTTCACAACCGCCAACGCAGACGCTAGACTGGGGACAGGGTGGAGGACCCATGCGTATTCTAGTGGTTGAAGACAACCTCACATTGGCTGAGGGTCTTTGTGCCGTGCTCAAGGGCAACGGCTATGCAGTCGATGCGGTGCATGACGGTCTTTCGGCCGAGGCGGCCCTGCGCACGCAGTCCTACGACCTGGCGGTGCTCGACCTTAACCTGCCCGAGATGGATGGGTTAGAGCTGCTGAGGACGCTACGCGCCCGCCAGTCCAACACGGCGGTGATCATCCTCACGGCGCGCGGAGCGTTGGACGACCGGGTGAAAGGGCTCGATCTCGGGGCGGACGACTATCTGACAAAACCCTTCGATGTCAGCGAGTTGGAAGCGCGGATTCGCGTGTTGCTTCGGCGCCAGGCGGGGCTGCGCGGCTCGCAGGTGAGCTTCGGCCCGGTGCTGCTCGACCTCAACACGCGCACGGCCTCGTTCGAGGGCAAACCACTCGATATCCCCGCCCGCGAATTGAGTGTGCTCGAAACGCTCATGCTCAAGGCCGGCAAGGTGGTGGCCAAGGAGGCGATCATCCAGTCGCTCTCGGCGTTCGACGACGACCTGAGCACGAACGCGGTCGAGCAATACGCCTCGCGTCTGCGAAAGCGCCTGGCCCCGCTGGGGCTGACCGTGCGCACCGCGCGCGGGCTGGGCTACTATCTCGACAAGGTCGGCGCCGGCGGATGACGGCGCGCACGACCTATTCGCTGCGGCGCCGACTGCTCGTCCTGCTGCTGGCCCCGCTGCTGCTCGTGGCGGCGCTGGCGCTTCTGGATACGCATCGGGAGGCCATGGGGACGGCTAATGCCGTTTCCGACCGCGTGCTGGCCGGCTCGACCCTCGCAATCGCCGAGCGCGTGGTGGTGGCCGAAGACGGCAGCCTCGAGGTGGACATCCCCTATGTGGCGCTCGAGATGCTGACTTCATCGGCGCAGGACCGGGTCTTCTATCGCATTGATGGCCCCAGGGGCGTTTTCATTACCGGTTACCAGGAATTGCCGGTGGTCGAGACGGTGCCGGGCCAGGACATTTCCTTCTTCGATGGCAGCTTCCGGGGCGAGCCCATCCGGCTGGCGGTGCTGGAGCGCTCGGCCTCCTCGGGGCTCGAAGCCATTCCCTTCCGGGTGACCGTGGCCGAAACCACTATCGCGCGCAGCCAGTTGACCAATGCGCTGCTGCTGCGCTCGGCAGTGCGGCTGGGCATCCTGGTGCTGGCCGCCGCAGGCATCGTCTGGGTGGCGGTGACGGCGTCGCTGGCGCCGCTCTATCGCATGCGCGCCGCGATCGCACGCCGTTCGCCGGATGACCTGCGCCCGATCGAGGAGCCCGTGCCCAAGGAAGTCGGGAGCCTCGTGGATACCGTCAATTCCTTCATGATGCGCCTCGATGCCGCGCTGCAGGGGCTCAAGCACTTCACGGGCAATGCCAGCCATCAGCTCCGCACGCCGCTCGCGATCATCCGCACGCAACTCGCGCTGGCCACGAGGGCCGAGAGCCTGGAAGGTGCGCGCCGCGCCGCCGGCGTGGCGGACCTGGCGGTGGCCGATGCCGAGCGCATCCTCTCCCAGCTTCTCGTCCTGGCGCGGATCGACTCCGCCGCCTCTGACCGCCAGGTGGGCCAGCCGGTGGATATCTCCGCGCTCGCCCGAGATCTCGCCGCCGACCGCGTGCCGCGCGCCCGCGCCAACAATGTCGACCTGGGCTTCGAGGGAGACGACGGCGTGAACATCCTTGGCGATGGCCTGCTGATCCGCGAGATGCTCGGCAATCTCATCGACAACGCCATTGCCTATGCCGGCCCCGGCGCCGAAGCCACCGTAAGGGTCCGCCGGGAGGGCGAGGTGTCGATCCTCGAAGTCGAGGACAACGGCCCGGGCGTGCCGGACGACCTGCGCGGCGCGGTACGCCGCCGGTTTCTCCGCGGCCAATCGGGAACGGCGACGGGGACGGGCCTCGGCCTCCCCATCGTCGAGGAAATCGCAGCGCTCTTTGGCGCCGAACTCCAACTCGCCCACGGCGCCGCAGGCAGGGGCCTGCGGGCCTCGGTGCGGTTTCCGCACGCCGCCTGAAGGCTAAAGCCTAAGGCCGCTTGCAGGATCGAAATAATGGGCGCTGTCCTGAGCAATCGCCACCCCGATCCGGTCACCGGGTCGCAGGGCAAGCCGATGATTGCTCAGAAGCGTCAGGTCGTCTGTCCCGAGCCGGGCAATGACCTGGGTTTCCTCGCCGGTCGGTTCGATCACCTTGACCTCCGCCGTCGCTCCACCTTCCGCTACAAGCAGGCGGGTCGGGCGCACGCCGCAGAGGACCTCCCCATCCCTGATCCCGGCCGCGTCGGCCGCTATGCCGCCTGGTCCGGCGAAACGCCCGTTGGCGACCGTTCCCGGCAGGAAGTTCATGGCGGGGCTACCGATGAAACCGGCGACGAAACTGTTGCGGGGGCGGTCATAGAGTTCGAGCGGCGTGCCGACCTGCTCGATGACGCCATCGCGCATGACCACGATCCGGTCGGCCATGGTCATGGCCTCGACCTGGTCATGGGTCACATAGACGGTCGTGGTCTTGAGGCGCTGGTGCAGTTCCTTGATTTCGGCCCGCATGTGGACGCGGAGCTTCGCGTCCAGGTTCGATAGCGGTTCGTCGAACAGAAACACCTCCGGATTGCGCACGATGGCCCGACCCATGGCGACGCGCTGCCTCTGCCCGCCGGACAGCTGGGCAGGATAGCGATCGAGGAGATTTTCGAGCGTCAGGATAGCGGCCGCCTCCTCGACCTTGCGCTTGATATCGGTCTTCTCCACCCCGCCCAGCTTGAGCGAAAAGCCCATGTTCTGCGCGACGGTCATATGCGGATAGAGCGCGTAATTCTGAAACACCATGGCGATGTTGCGCTGCTTGGGCGGCACGTCGTTGACGACCCGGTCGCCGATCGAGATCGTGCCGCCGCTGATCTCCTCCAGCCCGGCGATCATCCGCAGGAGCGTGGACTTGCCGCAACCGGACGGTCCGACGAGGACGACGAACTCGCCATCGTCAATGTCGGTGGAGACGCCATGGATGACCTCCAGGTTCCCATAGGCCTTGCGGATGGTTTGGATAGCGACCGATGCCATGGTGCCTGCCTCAGATGATTTCTAGATAGTCGCGATCGGGCAATTGCGGGAACGGCGCCGCCGGTTCAGCCTGGTACCAGAAGGCCACCGAGGCGATGTCGTCCTGGAGCGGCAGGTAGCGCCGGTCCTTCTTTTCGGTGCGCCAGCCGAGCGCCTGAATGGTCACGCGCAGGTCGCTCTCGAAGCGGATCGGGTCATTGAGGTGCCAGCGATACATCCCGAAGCGCTGCTGGCTGCGGTAGGTTCCGTCGGGGCGCAGCACCTGCGGCAAGCCCGAATAGGGCGTGGTGAATTCGCGATACCGGCTCTCCATGGTGTCATCGACCACGCCGCCATCGAAATTGTAGGCGCCGCAGAAATAGTCCTCCGTGCCGGTGCCGCAGATGGTGGGATATTCGCGGTCCCCGTCCATGAAGAACTTGATCTCGCCTTCACCCCACCAGCCCGCATTGTTGACGCCCCAGGCCATGTAGGTCCCCACGTAGTGGCCGCGCCCCTTGATGCCGTCCACGATGGTGTAATCCTCCTTGAAGGGCAGGGGATTGGTGCGGCGGAACTGGGCATGGAAATAGGCCGCGTCTTCGGGAACGTCGGTAAGGGCATAGTTGATCTGGTAGTAGATGATGCCGAAATCGTCCGGATCGCGGTTCTCGATGGTGATCCGGGCCGACTTGCGGAACGGCATCTCCCAGTAGCAGTTGAAGGCGCGGCCGGGATTGACGCAGACCGCCAGCGAGGACACCTGGGCGAACTGGTTCCAGCCGGAACAGAAGAAGTCTCCGACCGGGCATTCCACCGATGGATGCTCGCTGTCGTCCCAGTAGATGCGCAGGATCAGGTCGCGCCAGCGCAGGTTCGCCGTCGTGAGCCAGATCTGCTGGATGGCGCCCTGGCCATGGATCTCGCCGAGGACGCGGGTCTCACCCGGCTCGATGCGGATGGAGGGCGAAATCTTCCAGCCCTGTCCGAGACCGCGCGCATGAATGGCGCCGGTGCCCTCGGTCGCCATGCCGCCTTTCCCCTTCTCCCCGGTGAAGTTCTCGGGCGAAATCGAACGCGTCTGAGCGTTCGAGAGACGGTAGAGATTGGAGAGGTTGACGCCCAGGCCGTTGAAACTGCTTGTCATTCTTGTTGTCCGTTGCATTGGCCTATTTGAGGCCGCTGGTCTTGATGGATTCCATGATCTGCCGCTGGAAGATCAGGAAGAGGGTGAGCATGGGGAGCGCCACGATGGTGGAGGCCGCCATGGTGTAGTTCCACGAGGCCGCGTACTGGCTCTTGAAGTTGGAGATGGCGACCTGCACGACCCAGAGATTAGGGTCGGCGGCGACCGTGAGCGGCCAGAGAAAAGCGTTCCAGTTGGCCAGGAAGAAGAGGATGGCCAAGGCCGCGATGATCGGCCGGCTCAAGGGCAGGATGACGCTGAGGTAAATCCGCCAATAGCCGGCCCCATCGATGACCGCCGCTTCCTCGAGTTCGCGCGGCAGCGAAAGGTAGTACTGGCGCAGCAGGAAGATGCCGAAAGCATTGAAAATCGAAGGAATTATGAGCCCCGCATAGGTGTTGAGGAGCCCCATCGAACGCACCAGGATGAAGAGCGGCACGATGATCACCGGCAGGGACACGAGGAACGTCGAGAACATGGCCAGGAAGATCGCTTCGCGCCCCGGAAAGCGCAGCCGCGCGAGAGCATAGCCAGCCATCGTGTGGAAGAAGAGCGCGATGACGGTGACGACGACCGACACGAAGAACGTGTTGAGCAGGTATCGCCAGAACGGCACTTCGGTGAGCACGTAGATGAAGTTGTCGAGAGTCGGCCTGTCCGGGATGAGGTTGGACTTGAAGACTTCGGTCGGCCCCTTGAAGGCAATGGCCAGCATGTAGAGCAGCGGGAAGATGGTCATCACCGCCAGCACCAGCGTCACCAGCATCCAGACGATGCGGACGGTGTTGGCCTGGCGGACCGTGTAGAGGATCGGCGGACGCTTACTCATACTGGAACCTCCCGCCGCGGGTGAGGAAGAAGAAGACGACGGTCACTGCCATCAATACGATCACCAGAAGCGTCGCCAGCGCCGCGGCATAGCCGAAGGCCGAGTACTGGAAGGCCTGCTGGTAGATGTAGGTGATGAGAAGGGCCGTAGAGTTTGCGGGGCCGCCCCGCGTCATGACATAGACGAGGTCGAAGGCCTGCGCGCCCGCGACGGCGGCGACCGCGGAGACGAGAAGTACGAAGAAGCTGGTCGGCCGCAGCAGCGGCAGCGTGATGTACCAGAAACTCTGGACGCGCCCGGCGCCATCGATCCTGGCGGCCTCGTAGTATTCCTTGGGGATGTCCTGCAGGCCTCCCAGGAAGATGAGCATATAAAAGCCCATCAGGAACCAGACGCAGGCGCCGGTCACCGTAAAGAGCGCAAAGTTGGGATTGCCCAGCAGCGAAACCGACCCCAAGCCCAGCGAATATAGCAGGCGAGTCAGGAGCCCGAGCTTGTCGACGGTCATGAGCTGCCAGACGAGGGCCACCACGACGAGGCTGACCATCTGCGGCGCGAAGAACATGGCGCGCATGACGGTGTTGAAGCGGCCATTGCGTTGCACGAGCAGCGCCAACCCGAGGCCCGCCACGTAGAGGAGCGGCACAAGCAGGACCGCAAAGACCAGCGTGACCTTGAGCGACTGCCAGAAGAGGGCGTCGCTCCACATTCGCGCGTAGTTGGCCAAACCCACGAATTTGAAGTTACCGAAGCCATCAACCTCGAAGACGCTGATCCCCAGCGCCAGGATCATCGGCAGGCCGATGAAGACGAGCAGGCCCAAGGCGTCCGGCAGGACAAAGAGATACCCCGCGATCGCCTCGCGCCGTCTGGCGGAGAGGCGGAGGGCGGCGGGCTTTGCGCCCGCCACTTTCTGCGATGTTGTCGCCATGGTCATGGTTAGAGGATCGGCGCGCCGCTATAGGACGCAAGGAACGCGTCGAGCTGCTGGGAGGCAGCGGTCGCGGTCGCCTGCGGATCGGCGCCGCCCAACTGCGTGGCCTGGATGGCATCGGAGATGATTTTGTAGACCTCCGGCGGTACACGGGGCTCGGCGCGCGTTCCGGGATGAATGTCCTTGGAGAACACTGCCATCTTGCCCTTGTTGAACGCTTCCCCGCCTTGCTTGAGCGCGCTGTCGCGCGGGGGCATGTCCGACTTGGCGACAGTGCACCAATCAACCACGCGCTGGATCGAATCCGGAGCCATCGAGGCCAGGGCCCAGGCGATGAACCTGGAGGCGGCCTCCGGGTTCTTGCCCTTGGCGTTGGCGACGAAAGCCCAGCCACCGCCGACGGTCACGTACTTGCCGCCATTGGGGACGGGAAGCTTGAATATGCCGTAGGGAACGTCCGGCGCGTTGTTCTCCATGGCCGAGATGCCCCAGATGCCCACGTTCTGCATGGCGCAGTAGCCGGACCCGAGATTGGCGACGATATCGCCGCCGCCACCGCCCAGAATCTGGCGCGGGGCAGCGCCGGAATTGATCGCATCCTGCCAGAGCTTGAGGGCCTGCACGACGGCCGGGGAATCGAACCCTGACTTGCCTTCCGCCGTCTGGAATTCGCCGCCGCCCTGCCACATGAAGGGATACCAGGTGAAGTTCTGGTAGTAGCCGGGACCGGTCTCGAACATGAGCCCGTAGCGCTCCCCGGTGGTGAGCTTGTTGCCGAGTTCGAGCAGCTCGTCCCAGGTCTTTGGCACGTCGTTTTCGTTAAGGCCCGCATCCTCGAAGGCCTTGACCGAGTAGTAGAAGGCCATCGGCTCAACTTCCATCGGCACGCCGTAAATCTTGCCGTCCACCATGCGGTTGGCGATCACGCTTTGCGGAAAATCCTGCTGCGCGGCCGCTTCGATATGGGGCGTAAGGTCGGCGAGGACGCCGCCGTTGTAATAGCGCAGGAAATCGCCCGGCGAGATGATGAAGATATCCGGGCCCTGGCCCGAAGCGAACGAAGTGGCGAGCTTGGAGCCGGAAATGTAGTCCGAGCCCACGACGTATTCGAGGTTGACCTTGGTGTCGTTGGCCGCGTTCCAGGCATCGACCATGGTGGTGAACCAATCGACCTGGGTCTTGACGTCGCCACCGGGGGCGTAGAACTGCCAGAAGCTCAGGGCGTTGTCCTGCGCGAACGCCTTGCCAATCATCGGCAGACCCGCAACGCCGGCCGCACCGAGCGCGGTGGCGCCCTTGAGCACCGAACGACGGGACCAGCCCCGTGGCGTATTGTTGTCGCTAGTCATAGCACTCCTCCCTTGAAGTGTCTTTGACCGGGGTTTTGGCCCCGGCGGTTCAGGCGGTTTCGTACTCCATCAGCACGCAGGGGACGGTTTCCCTGCGCGACGCTTGCCCGACGTCGCCTCCAAGCCTGTCGAGCAGCATTTGCGTGGCCCGGCGCGCCAGCACCTCGGGGCTGTTGCCCACCGTGGTCAGGCGCGGCCGGACATATTCGAGTTGAGCGATGTGATCGAAGGTGGCCACGGCGATGTCACCGGGGACGCGGATTCCGCGATCGTAGAATTCGGTCAGGGCACCGATGGCCATGAGCGAGTTGGCAAAGAACACCGCCGAGGGCAGGGCCTCTGCATGGGTGTCGCAGAGCCAGCCGACGGCGGCCTGCCCCGAAGGCGGCAGGAACGAACCCTCAAAGCGCAGTGTCGGGTCAAGCGGAACGCCATGATCGGCCAGCGCCTGCTCGAACCCGGCACTGCGCGCGCCCGATTCCCGAAATGCGGTGGGGCCGGTGACATGGGCGATACGGCGATGACCGGCCCTGGCCAGATGCGTACCCATGAGATAGCCGCCGCCATAATCGTCGAGGCTGACGCTGTCGATCCCCGGGCTGTCGAGCGGGCCGATGAAGACCACGGGCAGGTCGATCTGCTCGATCTGGTCGAGCATGCCGTGCAGCGCGAAATCGGCCACGATCACGCCATCTACGCGCTTGCGGCTCAACTGCTTGAGATATTCGCGCCCGTGCAACTCCGGGTGGCCGCCCGGCACGTCGGTGTTAAAGACCAGGGTGTCCATGCCGGACGCCTCGATCTCGGTCTGCACCGTTTTGACCAGTTCGGTGAAATAGGGGTTGAGGATATCCGGGATGAAGATGGCCACCAGGTTCGTTCGCCCGGTGCGCAGGCTCTGCGCCTGCGGGTTGGGGACGTAGCCCAGCTCCTCGATGGCGGCCAGCACGCGTTCGCGCAGTGGCTTGGAAACCCGGTCGGCATGGTTGAGCACGTGCGACACAGTCGTACGCGACACCCCCGCTCGCTCCGCCACTTTCGAGATCGTGCTCATGAAGGGTATTGTTAGCAGTTCAAAATCGATTTGCAAATGGATTTGCAAATCCATTCATATGGCGCGCGGGGAACGCCCGTGCCGGGGTTTAAGGGCGGTTGGGCCAGCGATTTTACGCAGGCTTTACGCGGGGTTGGGGCAATCGGTCTGGCGCCGTTACGCGCCCTCGCTCTATCGCGGCTTCATCCCAATCGGATGGAGCGATCATGTTTCTCGATCTCGTGTTTCTGACCGGCGGATTGGCGGCCTTTGCCGTCGCCGCACTGCTGGTCCTTGCCGTGGAGCAGCTCAAGTGACCCTCGATATCGTGCTGGGCGCGATCCTGGCTGCTGCCCTGTTCGTCTATCTCCTTGCGGCGCTGCTGCGCCCCGAACGCTTCTAGGTGAGCATTCCAATGGTTTCCGACCTCGTCCAAGTCGCCATCTATGGCGCGCTGCTCGTGGGGCTGGCCGTGCCCATCGGGCTCTATATGGCGCGCGTCTATTCAGGCGTACTCAAGTTCCTGGCCCCAATCGAGCGTGGCATCTATGCCGTTGCCGGCGTCAAGGCCGGGCAGGGGCAGCACTGGAGCGCCTATGCGCTTTCCCTGATCGCCTTCAATGCCGCCGGGTTCGTGCTTCTGTTCGTGATCCTCAAGTTCCAGGACCTGCTGCCGTTCAACCCCGCCGGCCTTCCCGGGCTCGCGCCCGACCTGGCGTTCAACACCACGGTCTCGTTCGTCACCAACACCAACTGGCAAGCCTATGGGGGCGAAACCACGCTCTCCAACTTCAGCCAGATGGCCGGCCTGACGACGCAGAACTTTCTCTCCGCCGCCACCGGCATGGCTGTGGCCGCCGCTGTCGCGCGCGGCCTCGCGGCGCGCCAGGTCAAGGCGATCGGCAATTTCTGGGTCGATATGGTGCGCTCCACGCTCTACATCCTGCTGCCGCTCGCCATCGTGCTGGCGGTTGTGCTGATGTGGACCGGCGTGCCCCAGACCCTGGATGCTTCCGTCTCCGCCACCACGCTCGAAGGCGCGCACCAGACGATCTCGGTCGGCCCGGTGGCCTCCCAGCTCGCGATCAAGCAGCTGGGGACCAATGGTGGGGGCTTCTTCAACACCAACTCGTCCCACCCCCTCGAGAACCCGACGGCGCTGTCGAACCTCCTGACCATGATCGCGATCTTCGTGGTCTCGGTCGCCTTCCCGTTCACCTTCGGGAGGATGGTCAACGACAAGCGGCAGGGCAGGGCCCTGTTTGCCGCCATGGGCGTGCTGCTGGTGCTCGGCTTTGCCGGCATCTACGCGGCCGAAAAGGCGGGCAATCCGCTCCAGGCCGGGATCGTCCAGAGCGAGATGGGCAACATGGAGGGCAAGGAAGTCCGCTTCGGCGTCGTCAATTCGGCGATCTGGGCCGAGGCAACGACGGCCGCCTCCAACGGTTCGGTCAACTCCATGCATGACAGTTTCACGCCGCTGGGTGGACTCATCGCCATGCTCAACATGGCGCTGGGCGAAGTGGTCTTCGGCGGCGTCGGCGTCGGACTGACCGGCATGCTGCTGATGGTGATCGTAACCCTCTTTCTGGCCGGACTGATGGTGGGGCGCACGCCCGAGTATCTGGGCAAGAAGATCGAGGCGCGCGAGGTCAAGCTCGCGGCCCTGACCCTGATGGTGATGCCGATCGGCGTGCTGGTGTTTTCGGCCTTGGCGATCCTGGCAGGCACCGCACAGTCCTCGGTGCAGGACGCAGGGCCGCATGGGCTCTCCGAACTGCTCTACGCCTATATCTCAGCGACGGGGAACAACGGCTCGGCCTTTGCCGGCTTCACGGCGAACGTTGTCTGGCACAACACCTTCCTCGGCATCGCCATGCTCCTGGGCCGGTACGGCTACATCATCCCGATCCTGGCGATCGCGGGCTCGCTCGCCGCCAAGAAGAGCGCGCCGCCCTCGGCCGGCACCTTCCCGACCCACGGACCGCTCTTCGTCACGCTGCTGGTCGTCGCCGTCCTCATCGTGGGAGCGCTCACCTTCCTGCCCGTCTTCGCCCTGGGTCCGATTGCCGAGCAAGTATCCCTTGCCGCCGGCCAGAGCTTCTAAGGATAGTCTCATGTCCAAACAGCCAACCCTTACCAGGGAAATCGGCCTCTTCGATCCCGCCATCCTCCTGCGGGCAGCCGGGCAGGCCGTCACCAAGCTCAACCCCAAGGGGCTGATGCGCAACCCGGTGATCTTCGTCACCGCCCTCGTTTCGGTCTTCACCACCATCCTGGCGATCCGCGACGGCGTGACGGGTGCGCCCTCGTTCGGCATCGGTGTCCAGATTGCCATCTGGCTCTGGTTCACGGTGCTCTTTGCCAATTTCGCCGAGGCCATTGCGGAAGGGCGCGGCAAGGCCCGCGCCGATGCCTTCCGCGCCACCAAGGCCTCGGCACGTGCCAAGGTTCTGGTCGACCCCAAGAACCGCGAACTCTTCGAATGGCAGGATCTTGCCGATGTCGATATCGGCGAAATCATTGTCGTGGAGTCCGGGGATGTCATACCGACGGATGGCGAGGTCATCGAGGGCATAGCCTCGGTCGACGAGAGTGCGATCACCGGCGAGTCCGCGCCCGTCATCCGGGAATCGGGCGGCGACCGTTCGTCCGTGACGGGCGGAACGCGCGTCGTCTCGGACTGGCTCGTGGTCCGGATCACCGCCAAGGCCGGCGAAACCTTCCTCGACAAGATGATCGCGCTGGTCGAAGGCGCCAAGCGGCAGAAGACCCCCAACGAAATCGCGCTGGACATCCTGCTTGCCGCGCTGACCCTGGTGTTCCTCTTCGTGGTGGTGACGCTGCCGTTCTTCGCGCTCTGGTCGGGCTCCCATATCCCCACGATCTACCTGGCAGCGCTGTTCATCACCCTGATCCCGACCACGATCGGCGGCCTGCTCTCGGCCATCGGCATTGCCGGCATGGACCGGCTGGTCAAGGCCAATGTCGTGGCCAAGTCCGGGCGCGCCGTCGAGGCGGCCGGCGATATCGACGTGCTGCTGCTCGACAAGACGGGCACCATCACCTTCGGCAACCGCATGGCCGACTCCTTCGACCCGCTGCCCGGAATCAGCGAACGCGAACTCGCCGAAGCGGCGTTCCTCTCCTCGCTTGCCGACGACACACCCGAGGGCAAGTCGATCGTCGAGCTGGCGCAGCGCAAGTTCGGCTTCTCGGATAACCCGGTGCGCGACGAGGCGACCTTCGTGCCCTTTACCGCCCAGACCCGCATGTCGGGCGCCGACCTGCCCGATGGCGTAGAATTGCGCAAGGGCGCCTCGGACGCGGTACTCAAATATGCCCACCAGCATTCGGGCACCGAGCTCGACGCTATCATCCGCCGCATCGCGAGTTCGGGTGGTACGCCGCTGGTCGTTACCAGGGATCGCCGCATCCTGGGCGTCGTGCACCTCAAGGACGTGGTCAAGCCGCAGATCCGCGAGCGCTTCGCCGAATTGCGCACCATGGGCATTCGCACCGTGATGATCACGGGGGACAATCCGCTGACGGCTGCCGCCATCGCCGCGGAAGCCGGGGTTGACGATTTCCTCGCCGAGGCCACGCCCGAGCGCAAGCTCGAGCTCATCCGCAGCGAACAGGCGAACGGGCGGCTGGTAGCCATGTGCGGGGACGGCTCGAACGACGCGCCTGCCCTGGCCCAGGCCGATGTCGGGGTGGCAATGAACTCGGGCACGCCGGCAGCCAAGGAAGCGGGCAACCTCGTCGACCTCGACAGCGACCCTACCAAGCTCATCGAGATCGTGCTGGTGGGCAAGCAACTGCTGATTTCGCGGGGAGCGCTGACCACCTTTTCGATCGCCAACGATGTGGCCAAGTACTTTGCCATCCTGCCGGCGCTGTTCGTCTCGTCCTATCCGGGGCTGCAGGTGCTCAACGTCATGGGGCTGGCGAGCCCGGAATCGGCGATCCTCTCGGCGCTGATCTTCAACGCGCTCGTCATCGTGGCGCTGATCCCGATCGCGCTACGGGGCGTGCGCTACAAGCCCGCCACCGCCTCCGCCCTCCTGTCCCGCAACCTGCTGATCTACGGGCTGGGTGGCCTCGTCGTGCCGTTCATCGGCATCAAGCTCATCGACATCGCTGTCGCCATGCTCCACCTGGTTTGAGGAGAGATAGCATGCTTACACATCTGCGACCCGCAATCGCTACGCTGGGTCTGCTGACCCTTCTCACCGGCGTCGCCTATCCGCTGGCCATGACCGGCATCGGACAATCAATCTTCACCGGTTCGGCGAACGGTTCGATGGTCACCGTGGACGGCAAGGTCGTCGGCTCCGCCTTTGTGGGGCAATCCTTCCAGTCGGATCGCTATTTCCACGGGCGTCCGTCCGCGACCGGGCCGGATCCCTACAACGCGGCGTCGTCGTCCGGATCGAACCTCGGACCGAGCTCGAAAGCCCTGGACGAAGAGGTGCGCAAACGCGCCGCCGCTCTGGGCGGAGAGGGGCCCGTTCCTGCAGACCTGGTGACGGCCTCCGCCTCCGGGCTCGATCCCGACATCTCGCCGGAAGGCGCGGCTTGGCAGGTCGCCCGCGTCGCTGCTGCGCGCGGCTTGCCGGTCAAAGACGTAGAGGAACTCGTTGCGCAGCATACCAGGGGACGTGACTTTGGTATGCTCGGGCAGCCCCGAGTCAACGTGCTCGAGCTCAACATGGCGCTCGACGCTCTCAAATCGTAGGACGAGATGGCTCTGGCCGAACCCAGCCGACCGACCCCGGAGGCCCTCCTTGGCGAAATCAGCAAGGAGGGCAGGGGCAAGCTCAAGGTCTTCCTCGGCGCCGCACCCGGCGTGGGGAAGACTTTTGCCATGCTCGAGGAGGCTGACAACCGCAAGCGCGCGGGCATCGATGTGGTCGTGGGACTGGTCGAAACCCACGGACGCGCCGAAACCGCCAAGCTCCTCAAGCCGCTTGAGCAGATCGCGCGCCGCAAGGTAGAGTATCGGGGCCAGATGCTCGAGGAACTCGACATAGACGCGGTGCTGACCCGCAAGCCGCAACTGGCGATCATCGACGAGCTGGCGCACACCAACGTGCCCGGATCGCGCCATCTCAAGCGCTGGCAGGACGTGGTGGAAATCCTTGACGCCGGCATCGACGTCACCACCACGCTCAACGTCCAGCACATTGAAAGCCTCAACGACGTCGTGGCGCGGATTACCGGCGTGCGGGTGCAGGAAACCGTCCCGGACGAAATCCTGCGCCGCGCCGACGACATCGAAATCATCGACCTGCCGCCCGAGGAGCTGATCACCCGCCTCAAGGCAGGCAAGGTCTACGTGCCGGGCAATATCGGCCGCGCACTCGAGAACTTCTTCACCAAGGGGAACCTGACGGCCCTGCGCGAACTGGCGCTGCGCACCGCGGCCAGCCGGGTGGATGCCGAAATGCTGGCCTACATGCAGGCCAATGCCGTCCGTGGCCCCTGGCCGACGCAGGAACGCCTGCTCGTCTGCATCAACGAAGCCGGCATAGCCAAGACGCTGGTGCGGGCCGGCAAGCGCATGGCCGAGCGGGCCAACATCCCCTGGCTGGTCGCTACCGTGGTGACGCCGCGCCACGAGGCCATGGGGGACGCGGCACAGCGTGGCATCGCCGAGGCCATGCAGCTTGCCGAAAGCCTGGGCGCCGAGACGGTGACCCTTCACGCCGAAAGCAATGCGGCCGAGGAAATCCTCGACCTCGCCAGGCACCGCAACGTCTCGCGCATCGTCATCGGTCGCCCCAGGCCGCGCCGCCCCTGGCACTTCCTGCGCGAGCCGGTGGCAGACAAGCTGCTCGACGCCGCCACCGACTTCGAGCTGACCGTGGTTGCAGGGACCGGCAATCGCGAGGAACCGCACCCGGGGCTGCATGTCGACCTGTCCATTAACTGGTGGGGCGTACTGGTGGGGGCGGTGGGCGCCGCCGTAGCGACGTTCGTGGCCTGGGCGGCGCTGGAGATCTACCCGGTGCCGCTGGCGTCGCTGGCCGTCATCTACCTGGTCGGCGTCCTTTTCGTGGGGGCACGCTACGGCCTGCGCCCGGCCCTCGCGACCAGCCTGGTCTCGTTCCTCTCCTACAACTTCTTCTTTTCCGAGCCTCTCTACAGCTTCACCATCCGGCAGGTTGAAGATGTGGTGGCCATCTTCCTCTTTCTCATCGGGGCACTGTTCACCGGCACGCTGGCCGGTCGGTTGCGGGCGCAGGTCCAGTTCATGCGCGCCTCCCAGCGACGGACGGAAACGCTCTACGACTTCGCCAGGCGGATCGCAGAGAAGACCGAACCGGACGACGTGCTCTACGCCGGCGCCTATCACATCGCGGCAACGCTCGATTGCCGGTCGCTGATCCTCATGCCGGACGACGCCGGGCAGCTCGAACAGGTGCAGGGCTATCCGAGCATCGAGGAGAACCTGGACGCCCGGGCATTGGGGGCAGCGCGCTGGGCGTTCGAGCGCAATGAGCCCGCGGGTGCCGGCACCCAGACCCTTCCGACCTCGGACTGGCTGTTCGTTCCCCTCGCCACGGGCAAGCCGCTTGGCGTGATCGGCGTGCAGTTCCGCGACCCCCGCAAGAGCCTCGATCCCGAAACAAAGCGGCTGCTGCTGGCAGTCGAGGACCAGGTGGCGGTCGCCGTCGAGCGGACGCGCATGGCCGGCGATCTCGAAAACCTGCGCGTTCAGGCCGAAGGCGAAAAGCTGCGTTCGGCGCTGCTCAACTCGCTCAGCCACGACTTGCGCACGCCACTGGTTTCGGTGATCGGCGCGATCTCGAGCCTGGGCGAGCCCGGCCTGCAAAGCGAGGATCGCCGTGCGCTTCTCGAAACGGCGCTCGACGAGGCTAGGCGGCTGGATCGATACGTGCAGAACCTGCTCAACATGACCCGACTCGAATACGGCGCGCTGACGCCGAGGACTGCCGCGATCGAGTTGCGCGAGGTGGTGGGCGCGGCGCGCCACGACCTGGAGCGGGTGCTTGTCCGTCATCGCGTTCGCATCGATCTCGACCGGGCCCTGCCGCGCGTCGAGGCGGACCCGGTTCTGCTGACCCAGGCCATCGCCAACGTCCTCGAAAACGCCGCCAAATACTCGCCGGCCGGATCGGAAATCGTGATCTCCGGGCAGGCGACCGCCCAGGGTGTCGCGCTCTCGATAGCCGATGAGGGGCCGGGCATCGCGCAGGCGGAGCGGGAAAAGGTGTTCGAGCTCTTCTATCGCGTCACCGAAGGCGACCGCCGCCCCTCCGGAACGGGACTGGGGCTTGCAATCGTTCGCGGCTTCGTTGAAGCCATGCGCGGAACGGTCGGCGTCAAGGACAATCCGGCCGGCCACGGCGCGATGATCGTCATCACGCTGCCGCTCGCCAACCCCCGTGCCTTGCCCCAAGAGACAGAATGAGCAGCCAATCCAAGCCCCGCATCCTCCTGATCGAAGACGAGGCGCCCATTCGGCGCTTCCTCACGATCGTGGCGGCTAGCGCCGGCTTTGAGACCGAGGAAGCCGAGCGGGGACGGGCAGGGGTCGAATTGGCCGCGACCACGGCCCCGGACGTGGTGATCCTCGACCTCGGGTTGCCGGATATGGACGGCAAGGCGGTGATCACCGCCATCCGCGAATGGTCGCAGGTGCCCATCCTCGTGCTCTCGGTGAGGGACGCTGAGAACGAGAAGATCGCCGCCCTCGACGCCGGTGCGGACGACTACGTGACCAAGCCCTTCGCCACCGGCGAACTCATGGCGCGCCTCCGCGCCCTCCTGCGCAACCGCAAGTCTCCGGACACCGAGCCATCGACCATCGTCGCCGGCGACCTGCAGGTCGATCTCGCCCGCCACGAGGTGACCCTGGCGGGCGAGGAGATCAAGCTGACCCGCAAGGAATTCGAGGTGCTGGCGCTCCTCGCCAAGTTCGCCGGGCGGCTGGTGACGCATCGCCAGCTGCTTTCGATGGTCTGGGGGCCGGCGCACCTTGAGGATGCCCATTACCTGCGCATCGCGGTGGCCCATATCCGCGACAAGCTTGGGGATGACGCAGCCGAACCGCGCTTTATTGTGACCGAACCGGGCGTCGGCTATCGCCTCATCGCCGGGGAGTGAGCCGGCCGACTTTGGTACAGGGCGCCAAAACCGAGGATTTCCTGCCAATTTCCTCCGTGGTGAAAGGGAGTAACGTTTCCTTCAAATCCAATGGGAGGAGAAGGACGTGCATAAAGCTCTTGCCCGCCTGCTCGGAAGCATCATGCTCCTGGCAGGTCTTCTGACCGGACCGACCATCGCCCAGGATGCCAACGCCTTCGTCATCGTGCCGGATCATCCCGGCGGGGTAGGCGTCTATGGCTGCTACCGGGCCAACCAGCCCCTCTATGGGCCCTACATTCTCAGCTTCTGCCTCGAACGGCGCGGCACCTACCAGGTGCGCGGCGGTGGCGTGCGTTGCGACGGGCGCCTGACCTGGCACACGGCCGGTCGCGACGTGCTCGTCGATATCCACCGCGCCTCGTGCGGCGGCGGCGTCGCCTGGGAGGCCGCCACCATGGATTGCCGCCCGACGGGACGTTCGATGGGCGTCGTCGGCCAATTGATGCGGCTTTCGGCCCTGCGTTGCACCTATCGCCCGACCGTCCGGTTCAAGGGACCGCGCGTGTTCACGGCCAACCGCGTCTAGTGAGGAGAGTACCGATGATGCCACTGAAAGTGTTGCGTTCGCTGCTGTTGGCGGTCGCCCTGGGATCGGGTCTGGGTGGCGTCGGCGTGGCGTTGGCCATCGAGCCGTTCGTGATCGTGCCTGACACACCGGGAGGCGGTGGAGGTGGTGGCGGAGCCATGCGTGGCAACGCCGTCGCCACGGCCAACGTCAACGTGCGCCAGGGCCCGGGCACCAACCATCGCGTCGTGGACGTGCTACAGCGCGGGGAGAGCGTGCACATCGTGCGGTGCCAGAACAACTGGTGCCTGATCGACCATCGCGGGCCATCCGGCTGGGTCTCGGCGAACTATCTGCGCGAGGTGGTCGACACCGGACGTCCGGGCGGTGGCGGCGGGCCGATCGGCGGCCCGATCGGTGGCGGAGGCTCCAACCGCCTGGTCTGCTTCTTCGAGGGCGCCGATTTCCGCGGCCCCAACTTCTGCGCAAGGCCCGGCGAAAGCGATCGGAACCTGGGGGCCTGGGGCCGCCGGATCATGTCCATCCGCATAGATGGACGGGCGGCCGTCGATGTCTGCACGCAGCGGAACTTCGGGAACTGCTCGACCTTCCGCAGCGACGTGCGCGTGCTCAACCGGATGCTGCAGAACAATGTCGGATCGTTCTACGTGCATCGCTAACAACGAGGTATGAGATGATTACCAGAAGACGCGGCCCGAGCCTTGTCGGGCGAACAGCACAAACCGTGGCTCGCACCGCCGTAATTGCCGGCACGGCCACTGCCGTCTCCGGCAAGGTCGCGGCGCGTCAGGCGGGCGGCAGCAGCGCGCCGGCCGCAGGAGCACCGCCCGCCACGCCCGAACCTGCGGCGCCCGCCGGTCTCAGCCAGGAGGCCATGGCGCAGTTGGAAAAGCTGGCCGACCTCCATAAGTCGGGAATCCTGACCGATGAGGAATTTGCCGCGCAGAAGGCCCGCATTCTCCAATAGGGGTTGGCCTAAGGGCAGTTGAATCAATCTATGAAGAAGGCCGGCATCCCGATTCAAAATCAAAGGGATAGCCGGCCTTCGTGACTCGGATTGTCAGCGGGTGAGCGCCGCGCGCAGGTTCCCGTTGGCCGACGCGATGACGGCCAGGGCATCATCCCTGGAAAGACCCAGGGTCAGCATCACCACGGCCGTCTTGATCACCTGGCCGGCTTCCTCGAACGCCTTGGTGGCCGTTTCGAGATCCGTGTCGGTCAGGTCGGCGACCATGAGCGCGCCACGCTCGCGCAGCTTGGCGTTGGTGGCCTGCATCTCCACCATCTTCCCGCGATAGACGAAACCGAGCCGGATCATGACACCGGTCGAGATGCAGTTGAGCGCAGCCTTCTGGGCGGTGCCGGCCTTCATGCGGGTGGAGCCGGCGAGAATTTCGGGGCCCGTCTCGATGAGGATAGGCAATTCGCAGGCCTCGCCGACGCGCCCGCCGCGATTGTTGTAGATGCCGATGGTGAGGGCGCCGATCTGGCGGGCATGCTTGAGGCCCGAGATGACGTAGGGCGTGCGCCCGCTCGCGGCGACGCCGATGACGACGTCGTTGGGGTCGACCGCGACGCCATCCAGGTCGGCCACCGCAGCGGCCTCGTCATCCTCCGCGCCTTCCTTGGCGCGCAGGAAGGCGCCTTCGCCGCCCGCCATGAGGCTGACGGCGCGGCTGGCGGGCCAGTTGAAAGTCGGCGTCAGTTCTGCCGCGTCCTGGGTCGAAATGCGCCCTGACGTGCCGGCGCCGATATAGACGAGGCGTCCACCCGCAGCCAGGCGCTCCGCGCTCAGGTCGATGGCCTTGCCGATTGCCTGGCTGGCAGCCTGCACGGCGCCGATCGCGTAATACTGGCCTTCGAGAATGCCGGCCACGAGATCGGACGTGCTCCAGTCCTCAAGCGTGGCGTAGCGGGAGGAGGCAGTTTCTGTGGTCGACATGGTCTATTCCGTAACGTGGTGGGTGCGCGCCATTTGCGCGGCATGGAGAGCGGCGTCCGTCTCGGGGAACGATACGTCCTGGCCGGGGAGGGCCGCCAGCAGAGATTGCTTGATCGCTGGATGCAGCCTGATGACACCCCCGACATAACCGATCGGCAGCTTCTGCGTGCGCTTGACGAGAGCGAGGCCAAGCCGGGCGAGTTCTACGCCGGCGCCGGCCAGAATGCGAAGGGCGAGCGGATCGCCCGCCTCGGCTGCCGCTGCGACCTTCTGGGCCAACTGGCCGATCTGGCCGCGGTCGCCGCCGTAAACGAAGGCGCGGGTATCGTCCCAGCTCGACCCGCCCATGGCCTCAAAGAGAGTGGCGGCAAGGACGGAGGCTTCGGCCGGGCCGCCGGTTTCATCGATGCGGCGATAGATGAGATCGAGGGCGCGCAACGCGATCCAGGTGCCTGAGCCACCGTCGTCGATCAGCAGCCCGCGGCCGCCGACCCGGATGGTGTTCCCGTCGGCAAAGAGATGAAGGCCGACCGAGCCCGTACCGGCCGCGATGAGGTGCCCCGCTCCCGGCGCGAAAACGGCGCGATAAGCCAGTTCCATATCGTCCATGGTGAGGACGGACTCGCGCGGCGTGCCCAGGAGATCCGCGACCATGACCTTGACGTCGTCATAGGCCCGCGGCCCCAAGCCAGTCGCCCCGATGGTGACGGCCGCCGGGCGGGCGCCCGAGACGCTCGCGATATCGGCCAGCACGGCGGCAAGCTTTTCACGCTCGACCGGATTGAACGTGTGCCCGGTGGCGCCGCCAGAGGCGCCACGCGCGGCAACAGCGCCATCTTCGGCTAAAAGCACCCAGCGCGAAGCGGTGCCGCCGATATCAATGCCGAGAAATCCCTGGCTCATCGCGTCCCCAGGACTTCCCGGGCGAAGACCTTGGTGATCTCGCGCGGGTTGGTGATCATCGTGCCGACGACCACGGCATAAGCGCCCGCGTCGATGGCGGCGCGCGCCAGTTCCGGCGTGTTGTAGCGCCCCTCGGCTACGATGGGGGCCTCGACCCGAGCCGACAGCGCGCGCACCAGATCGAGATCTGGGCCGGGCGTCTTGGTCGTGTATTCGGTGTAGCCCGAGAGCGTGGTCGAGATGTAGGTCGCGCCCATCTTTTCTGCCGCGATGCCCTCTTCGAGATTCGAGATGTCGGCGAAGACTTCGGCACCCAGTTCGTCGCGGATACGGCGGACCAGGGTTTCGGGCGGCTCGCCGTCCCGCGCGCGGGGCGTGCAATCGAGCGCGATGATATCGGCGCCGGCATCGACAAGCGCCTTGGCGGAAGCGAAGTCAGGGGTGATGTAGACGGGGTAGGCGTCAGAAAACACCTTGTTGATCCCGATCACCGGCAAGCCGGCTGCCTTGACGGCCCGCACGTCTTCCGGGCCGTTGGCCCGGATGCCCGCAGCCCCGCCGTCGCGCGCTGCAAGCGCCATGGCCCCCATATATTGCGGCCCGTGCAGGGGATTGTCCGCGCGCGCCTGGCACGAGACGATGAGCGCCCCCTTGGGAAGCTTGTAGTTCATTTGACGGCTCCGGCAGTCATGCCGTTGATGAACTGGCGCGACAGGATGATGTAGATGAGGATGATCGGGGCCGCGGAGAGGGTCAGGCCCGCGAACAGCACGCCCCAATCGGTGGTGTATTCGCCCATGAAGCTGGTCAGGCCCTGCGGCAGCGTCTTGAGGTTGTCGTTCTGGATGAAGACCAGCGGGAAGAAGAAGTCGTTCCAAATCGGCACGACGTTCTGGATGGCGGCGATGACCATTGCCGGACGCACCAGCGGCAGCATCACCGACCACATGATCCGCAATTCGCTCGCGCCATCCATGCGCGCCGCATCTTCCAGCTCATTGGGCAGGGTGCGGATGAAGCCGGTGAGGATGAAGACGGTCGTGGGCAGCCCCATCGCGACGTAGACGAGGATCAGCGAGAGCTGGTTGTTGAGGATGCCGAAGTCGCGCATCAGGATGAAGAGCGGGATGATGGCCAGCTTGAGGGGCAGCGTCAGGCCCGCCAGGAAGAACATCAGGATGAAGCCCGATCCCTTGAACTCATAGCGGCCGATGGCATAGGCGGCCATGGTGCCCAGCACCAGGATCAAGGCCATGGACGAGCCGGTCACGATGACCGAGTTGAGGAGGTAGCGCAGGAAATTCGTCTGCGTCCAGATCTTGGTGAGGTTTCCGACATGGGTGAAGTCGGGCACCGAGAACGGCGAGGCGAAGATCTGGGCGTTGGTCTTGAAGGCCGAGAACACCATGATGACGATGGGCGCCAGCATGATGAAGGTGTTGGCCCAGAGGATAACCTGGATGAGGCCGTCCCGTCCGAGTGTGGAGAGCAGCCCGGGGCGATCGTAGCTGGCGGCCTTTGTGGCGGTCGCGGTGGTCATATCTGGATCTCCCGCGCACGCAGCCTGGTGGTGAGAATGCTGGCGAGCACAGCAACGAAGAGGAAGATGAGAACGGCCAGGGCGCTACCCGCGCCGAAATCCTGCGCCGCGCTCGACTGGTTGCCGAACGCCGTGCGGTAAAAATAGAGGCCCAGCACGTCGGTCGAGCCATAAGGCGAACCATCCAGGCCCACCATCACGTAGGGCAATTCGAACCAGTTGAAGGCGCCCACGAACAGCAGGGTGAAGACCACCGTGGCGCTAGGCGCGACGAGCGGCCAGACGATCTTGGTGACCTTGGTCCACTCGCTCTCCGTTTCCATACGCACCGCGTCAAGGATTTCTCCCGGGATGCGCTGCATGCCGGCGAGGAACACCAGGGTCGGAAAGCCCACCATGTGCCAGGCATTGGCGACGATCAGCGCCCAGAGCGCGGTCGAGGCCTGGCCGAGCCAGGGTTGGGCGAGGAACCCCAGACCGATGGCCTTGAGCGAGATGTTCACGACGCCGAACAGCGGGTGATAGAAGAGCTTGAAGAGGTAGCCCACGATGATGGTCGAAAGCACCACCGGGAGGAATACCGCAACCCGATGGAAGCGAGCGCCGGGCAAGCCGCGCCACAGGCAATAGGCCAGGATGAAGCCGATGCCGTTCTGCAGAACCATCAGGGCGAAGAAGACGAGGACGTTGTGCCCGAAGGCATTGCGAGTCCAGCTCGCATAGGGCTCGGTGAAGAGCACCTTGTAGAAGTTGTCCAGCCCCACGAATTCGCCACGCGCCAGCCCGTTCCAGTCGAAGAACGCGTAGGCGAAGGCCGAAATGATCGGGTAGACGATGAACATGGCCACGAATGCAAGGGGCGGCACCAGCAGGGCCGTAATCCACATTCCGCGTCCGGTCAGGCGCAAGCTGGGCATCGGTGTTCCAAATATCCCTTGCAGGGGTGGAGGGAAGCGACCGGCGGATCGGATGACCCGCCGGCCCTGGGCAATTACTTCTTGAACGGCTCGTACCAGTTGGCGAGGCCATCGGTGAGGGCCTTGCCGATCTCGGCCGGGGTGGTCTGGTTGTCCAGGAGCTTCTGGACTTCACCCTGCAGCAGCACCGAACCAGAGGGCTCGCCATAACGGAAGTGGACGAGCATCAGGTAGGGGATCGAATGCTGGTTGAGCTCAGCGACTTCGCCCAGCAGCGGATCGTCGAACGTGACGCCCGGAACGGTCGAGATGTTGTTGAGCTTGTTGGCGAACACCTGGCCGAAATCCTTGCTGGCTAGGAAGTTGAGGAACTTCACGGCAGCTTCCGGATGAGCGGTCTTGGCGTTTGCCGCATAGCCACCGTCGAAGTAGATGGCGACCAGCTTCTCGTCATCGGCCTTGATGCCCGGAGCGGCGAAGACGCCAAGCTGGATATCCGGGTTCTGAGCGCGGAAGTTGGCGATTTCATAGGAACCACCGGCGAACATCGCGGCCATGCCCGAGGTGAAGAGCTGCTGGGCCGACGGATAGTCGAGGCCGATAAAGCCATCGGGGAAGTAGGCGGTGATGTCCTTGAGCTTGGCGAGGGCATCGACGTAGCGCGGGTCGTTGAAGTCGACCTTACCGGCCATCAGGTCGTCATAGAAGCCGCGGCCATAGATCGAGGAGACCAGGGCGCCCACGATGGTTTCGTTCTGCCAGGCAGTGGCAGTGCCGTTGGCGAAGGGAATGACGCCCTTGGCCTTGAGGTCTTCGGCTAGCTTGATGAACTCGTCCCAGGTCTGCGGTTCCTTAAGGCCGTTCTGGTCGAAGATGGCCTTGTTGTAGATCACGAACTGGGTCTGGCTGGCGAACGGCACGGCATAGAGCGTCTGGTCCGAACGCATGGTCTCGGCAGCGAGCGCCGCCGGGCTGAAGTCGGCAAGGGCCGGGATCTTGGTGTTGTCGAGCGGCATCAGGTAGCCGCCGCTGGCGATGGTCTCCAGACCACCGAACGCGCGCACCATCATCAGGTCCGGGCCCGTGCCGCCGGCGACCGCCGTCGACAGGATGGTGTTGTAGTTGGTGGCTTCGAACGCCTCGAACTTGACGGTGATGCCCGGGTTCTGGGCTTCGAACGTCTTGATCAGCTCTTCGTAGACGGCCTTGTCTTCCTGGCGCCAGCTCCAGAACGTGAGTTCCTGAGCCAGGGCCGGCATGGCCATCAGCAGACCGCTCAGGGCAGCGCCCAGGCGGAGCAAGTTTCTCTTTTTCATTGATCCCTCTCTCCTTGTAGTCGGAATATTCAAGCGGACAGCCGCTTTCCGTCCTCGACCGAGAAGAAGTGTACAGCGGCCGGGTCGGGCGTCACCGTAATTGTCTCGTCGGATGAGAATTCTTCGCCCGGATGGGCCCTGGCCACGATCTGCTTGCCGTCCGCGAGCTGCGCATAGACGTAGGCATGATCGCCCAGATATTCGGCGTAGATCACCTTGGCAGCGAAACCCTCATCATGGGCGCCGCGGGCGATGGTGAGCGCGTCGGGGCGAACGCCCATGATCAGCGACGCACCGGCGGCCGGCGGAAGGTTGCTCATGGCAATGCTGCCGCCATTGGGGACCGAGAGACGGTCCCCGTCGCGGGTGACGTTGACCAGCGTCATCTTGGGCGAGCCGATGAAGGTCGCCACGAAGGTATTGGCCGGCGTCTCGTAGAGCTCGCGCGGGCTGCCGACCTGTTCGATCCTGCCCTGGTTCATGACCACGATGCGATCGGCCAGCGTCATGGCCTCGACCTGGTCGTGGGTCACATAGATCATGGTTGCGCCCAGATCGTTGTGGAGGCGCGCGATTTCGAGGCGCACGTCAGCGCGCAGGGCAGCGTCGAGGTTGGAAAGCGGCTCGTCGAACAGGAACACGTCGGGCTTTCGCACCAGGGCACGGCCGATGGCGACGCGCTGGCGCTGGCCGCCCGAAAGCTCGCGCGGCCGGCGCTTGAGCAACTCGTCCAGCTTGAGCATGCGCGAAGCCTCGGCAATGCGCGACTCGACCTCGGCCTTGTCCAGCCCCATCAGCCGGGCGCCGAACGCCATGTTCTCATAGACGTCCATGTGCGGGTAAAGCGCATAGGACTGGAACACCATGGCGATGCCGCGCCGCGACGGCGGCACGCTGACCATGGAACGGTCGTTGAGGATGAATTCGCCTTCAGTGATGGGGTCGAGGCCCGCGATCAGCCGCAGCAGCGTCGACTTTCCGCAGCCCGAGGGGCCCACGAAAACCACGAATTCCTTGTCGCCGATCTCAAGGTCGATGCCGTGCAGGACCTCCGTTTCCTTGAAGCGCTTCTTGATTCCCCGCAAAGATAGACGCGCCAAGTACCGGTCCTCCGTTCGCTCACATCTGGCATACCAATATAAGTCCATTCTCTTTGGGGCAACCGTTGATGCAGGGGTTGTGGATTGCGGCACATTGCCCCGCGAACCAAACGGCCTGGGGAACGCCGCGAACTGGTAGGGAATAGGTATTGTGCGCCATGTGGTCGTGTCCCATACTCGCTCGCGGAAGGGTCCGAAGACGTCCGGTTGCGCTAGCGCCCGGTCAGTCCACAAGAATTCCCGGCGACGAGCGGAGGCTGAGGCCAGCCTGTCGGCCGACAAACGAGACAAGACTACCTAGGGGATGGTGGAAACAATGACGTTTTGGCAATCGCAGAAGAATTTGCTGGCGGGCGTAGCGCTGGCCACGGTCGTTGGGGCGCTTGCGATTTCGGCGCCGGTCCAGGCTGCCACTTTGCGCATGGCATGGGCACAGGACGCCACCGGGCTGGATCCGCACAAGCAGACGGCGTTTTCCTCGCTGCGCCTGCTCGAGCTCATCTATGAGCCGCTGGTTCGGCTGGATGCCAACCTCAATATCGTTCCGGCCATCGCGGACTCCTGGGAGTTCAGCGCCGACGGCACCAGCCTGACGTTCAAGCTCAACCCGAAAGCCAAGTTCCACAATGGCGAGGCGGTGACCTCCGCCGACGTCAAGGCGAGCTTCGAGCGCATCCTGGATGAAGCCACCGGCGCCGCCACGCGCGCCAACTTCCTCTCGATCTCGAGCATCGAGACGCCCGATGCCGGCACTGTGGTGTTCAAGCTCTCCCAGCCCGATGCGCCGATCCTGACGGCCATGACCGATCTCAACGCGGCCATCGTACCGGCCAGCGAAATTGCCGCGGGCACCATCGGCACCAAGGCCATCGGCTCGGGTCCCTTCAAGCTCGACCAGTGGGAGCCCAACTCCAAGGAAGTGCTCAGCACCAATAAGGATTGGGCCGGTGGCGCAGTGGCGCTCGACGGCATCAATATCAGCGTCCTGCCCGACGAGACGGCCATCCTGGCCGCACTGCGCACCGGTCAGGTCGATTTCGCCCTGCTCAACGATCCGCTGGTCGCGACCCTCGTGCCGCGCGAGGCGAACCTGCAGCTCAACCGCCAGCCGGGCCTTGCCTATAACGTCCTGCAGCTCAACCCCTCTCGCTCGCCGATGACCGAACTGGGCGTGCGCCAGGCGATCTCCTGCGCGATCGACCGCCAGGAAGTCCTCGACACGGCGCTGCTCGGGGAAGGGCAGGTCACCGGCCCGCTGACCATCCCGGCCTATGCGACCGATCCCAAGGAGCTCTTCTGCTATACACCTGACCTCGAAAAGGCCAAGAAGCTGATGGCCGACGCGGGCCATGCCGACGGCTTCGAGGCGACCGTGATCGCCGCGACCGGCGAACCTCCTGTGGCCGCCTCGGAAGCGCAGGTCATCCAGTCCCAGCTTGCCGAAATCGGCATCAAGCTCAACATCGAGACCATGGAACTAAACGTCTATGTCGACCGCTGGCTCAAGGGCGACTTCGACATGGCGGTGGCCCAGAACGGTGGCCGCGCCGACCCCTACACGATGTACAATCGCTACTGGACCAAGGACGGCAACCTGCAGAAGGTTTCCAACTATATCGACGACACGCTCGATAGCCTGATGAAGCAGGGCCGCACCGAAACCGACCCGGCCAAGCGCAAGGAAATCTTCGCACAGTTCGAAAAACACCTCGCAGAAGTCTCGCCCTGGATCTGGCTCTCGACCTCCTACAACTACACGGCCCAGCAGAAGACGGTGCATGGCTTCGTGCCCACGCCCACCGGCACGCTGTTCGGCTTGACCAAGGTCACCCTCGACTAATCGCGCCGCCTGATGTCGGCGAAGGACGGCGGCTGCGGCCGCCGTCCGTCTATCCAGGTTTTCCCATGAACTATGTAGCGCAGCGGCTGGTAACGTTCCCCCTGATCCTGCTCGGGGTTTCTGTTCTGGTCTTCGTTGCCATTCGGCTGATCCCGGGCGATGCCATCACGGCCATGCTCGGTACCGAAGCCGGCCTGTTGACCGAGCAGCAGCGCGCCGCGCTCGCCACCTATTTCGGCATCGACCAGCCCTGGCCGACCCAATACTGGCACTGGCTGACGGGCCTGCTGCACGGCGACCTGGGCATTTCCGTCACCTATGGCAAACCGGTGCTCGACGTCATTCTCGAGCGCTTTCCGGTGACGCTCGAACTCGCGCTGCTTTCCATGGTGATCGCTCTGCTCGTCGGCATCCCCGCGGGCATCTATGCGGCGACCCACAGCGAAAAGCCCTCCGATCTCCTGGTCCGCATCGTTGCCATGCTCGGACAATCCACGCCGAACTTCGTGGTCGGCCTGCTTATCATCTACTTTCTCTCGGTCGGCTTCGGCGTCCTGCCCACGATGGGCAGCGTCGCGCCGCTCTGGCAGGACCCGATCGCCAATCTCAGCCAGATGATCCTGCCGGCCATCACGCTCGGCTTCGCCTTCGCCGCCTCGGTTACGCGCATTTCGCGTTCGGCCATGCTCGACGTACTGAAGGACGACTATGTGCGCACCGCCCGCGCCAAGGGCGTGCCACACCGGCGCACCATCTGGCGCCATGCGTTCCCCAACGCCCTCATTCCGGTGGTGACGCTGTGCGGCGTGGAGTTCGGCTATCTGCTCGGCGGCGCCGTGATCGTCGAGCAGATCTTCGCACTGCCCGGCCTTGGCCGCATGGTGCTCGACGCCATCAGCCAGCGCGACTACGCCCTGGTTCAGGGGGCGGTGCTGTTCGTGGCGCTCAACTTCCTCATCGTCAACCTGCTCGTCGACCTGGCCTATGTCGCCATCGATCCGCGCATCCGGCTCGGAGGGCAGTGAGATGGATATGCTCAAGGCCATCGCGCGCCACCCAAGCGGCCGGATCGGCGGCGCCATCATCGGACTCTACATCCTGATCGCGCTGTTCGCGGCCATCGGGCTCACGCCACACGATCCGCTCAAGCAGTTCCGCATCGACCGCCTGATGGCGCCCAACGCCACCTACTGGATGGGCACCGACCTTTTCGGGCGGGACATGGCCAGCCGCTTGATGGCCGGCATCGGCCAGTCCTTCGTCATCGCCTTCATCTCCGTTGCTTTCGCCAGCGTGGCGGGCACGATCATTGGCCTCGTCGCCGCCTGGTGGGGCAGGGGCTGGGATGGCGCCCTGATGCGCCTGATGGACGTGCTCCTGGCGTTTCCGGCGATCCTTCTGGCCCTCTTGATCGTGGCGATCGCGGGCCCCGGCACCTGGACCAGCATCCTGGCCATCGGCATCGTCTACACTCCCATCTTTGCGCGCGTGGTCCGCGGACCGGCGCTCTCGATCAAGACCCGTGAATACGTGGACGCCGCACGCACCTTCGGCAGCAGCCAGTTCTACATTCTCACCCGCCACATGCTTCTCAACCTCGTCGCCCCGCTCACCGTCCAGGTGACGCTTGCCCTCGCCTGGGCGCTGCTCACTGAAGCGGCGCTGAGCTTCCTGGGCCTTGGCACGCAACCACCGACACCTTCCCTGGGCCTCATGCTCAGCGATGCGCGCAATCTCATGGAATCGGCGCCCTGGCTGCTGGTGTTCCCGGCGCTCACGCTCATGGTCGGGATCTTGGGCTTCAATCTCTTCGGAGACGCGCTGCGCGACATCCTCGATCCCAAGACCCGGAGGGCCCGCGCATGACGCCGTTGCTTTCCGTCAAGGACCTGCGGGTCGGCTTCGGACGTGATCCGAAGGCCAATGAGGTGGTTCACGGCGTCTCGTTCGAGATATCGGCGGGCGAAACGCTGGCGATTGTCGGCGAGAGCGGCTCGGGCAAATCCGTGACGGCGCTCTCGGTCAATCGCCTCGTGGATTTCGGCGGCGGACGCGTGACGGCCGGCTCGATCGCTTTCCAGCGGGGCGATGGCAGTGTGCTGGACCTCGTCGCGGCTGACGAGAGCCGCCTCGAAACCATCAGGGGACGGGAGATCGGCATGATCTTCCAGGAGCCCATGACCTCGCTCAATCCGGTGCATACCATCGGCTGGCAGATCGAGGAGGCATTCAGGCTGCATAAGGGGCTGCGTGGACGTGCGGCGACCACCGCAGCGCGCGAAGCGCTGGAGCGTGTCCGCATTCCCGATGCCGCCCGGCGTCTCTCCTACTATCCCCACCAACTGTCCGGTGGCATGCGCCAGCGGGTGATGATCGCCATGGCGCTGGCCAGCAGTCCGCGCCTGCTCATCGCCGATGAGCCCACGACCGCGCTGGACGTCACCGTCCAGGCGCAGATCATGGCGCTGCTCGATGAGCTGCGGCGCGAGATGGGCATGGGCATGATCTTCATCACACACGACATCGGCCTCGTTGCCGGCATTGCTGACAAAGTGATGGTCATGCAGGGGGGTATTGCCGTCGAGCAGGGGGAGCTGAGCGCTGTCCTCGACAATCCGCAGCACCCCTATACCCAGCACCTGCTGACGGCGGTGCCCCATTTCAGCAACGGCACCGCCGTCAGGGCGGACCGGATCGAGGCGGACGTGAAGGACGCCCCGATCGTTACGGTGGCCAACCTGGCCGTGCGCTTTCCCGTGCGATCGGGGATTTTCCGCCGCCAGACGGGAGCCGTCCACGCGGTAGACGGGGTCAATTTCGAGCTCCGCCGCGGGCAGACCCTCGCCATCGTGGGTGAAAGTGGATCGGGCAAGTCGACGACGGCCCGCGCCCTGATGGGCCTCGTTCGACCTACCAGGGGCGTGATCGAGACCAGCGAGACCCGGCCGGGCCGACACTCCTCGGAACGGCCTCTCCAGATGGTGTTCCAGGACCCCTTCGCCTCGCTCAATCCGCGCCTGACCGTCAGGGGCCTTCTGGCGGAGCCGGCGATTGCCGCCGGCATCCCCAATGACGCCGAGCTCGTGCGCAAGATGGAGGCGCTGCTCGAACGGGTCGGGCTGAAGCCTGACAGCCTCGAGCGCTACCCGCACGAATTCTCCGGCGGACAGCGCCAGCGCCTGTGCATTGCCCGGGCCCTGATGCTCAACCCGGACGTCGTCGTTCTCGATGAAGCTGTCTCGGCGCTCGACGTTTCCGTGCAGGCGCGCGTGCTCGAGCTGCTCGTGGACCTGCAGCACGAATATGGCCTGGCGTATCTCTTCATCTCCCACGACATGGCGGTGGTCGAGCGGATCGCGCACCGCGTCGCGGTCATGTTCGCCGGCCAGATCGTGGAGATCGGCGAAGCGTCCTCCGTGCTGTCCAACCCACAGCATTCCTATACCAAGCGCCTGATCTCGGCGGTGCCGTCCGTCGATCGCCGTCACCAGCGGTTCGAGCTGGACACGCGCCAGGTGCCCTCGCTCGTGCGGCCGGCCGGGTTCGAGCCGGAGCCCGCGCAGTGGCGCGAAGTGGGCGCCGATCACCGTGCGCGCGTTGAAATGACAGGTAGTGACTCATGACGGATTCAGCCTTCTCCGCCCGGTTCGAGCGAGCCTTCGAACCTCTCGAGCAATGGGTGGCTTCCGGACGCATTCCAGGGGGCGTTCTCGGCATCGTGGATGCCTCGGGCCAACGCATGGTCCGCGCCATCGGGAAGGCGCAGACGGTGCCAACCGCACGCCCCATGACCGAAGGGACCTGGTTCGACCTGGCCTCCCTCACCAAGGTGATCTTCACCACCCCCCGCATTCTCGCCCTAGCCGAAGAGGGCATCATCGACCTGGATGCGCCGCTCGTTGCTCTCCTGCCGGACTTTCAGCAGTACAGCCCCGACGCCTGGGCCCGCAAGATCACCTTCCGGCAATGCCTGGGCCACCAGACGCCTTTCCCGGCGGTTTTCCCGCTCTATACCTATGGGCGCGACCCGCATCTGCTCCGCGCCTTTGTGTTGCAGCACGATTGGCCCGCCGGGCCGGCGGTTTACTCGGACATCAACTTCATGCTGCTCGGCTTCGCTCTCGAACGGCACACAGGCAAGACCATCAGGCAGATGGACCCGGGCCCCGGTTTCGCCTTTTCCGCCAGGCCGGACGAGGCGGCGGCGACCGAGGACTGCACCTGGCGCTATCGCGTGTTGAGCGGAGAAGTGCACGACGACAATACGTCCGCGCTCCAGGGGGCGGGGCATGCCGGACTATTCGGTACGGTGGGCTCGGTACTCGACTTTGCCGAAGGGCTGCTGACGGCCCGCGGGGTTTCGGCGCGCTCTGTGGAGTTGATGCGCACGCCCCTCTCGGCCCGTCGCACCCACGGCTGGGAGCGCCCCTATGAAGGCTGGTCGGGCGGCGAGCATTGCTCCGCGCAGACTATCGGACACACCGGCTTCACCGGCACCGGCCTCTGGCTCGATTTCGAGAGCGGCTGCGCCTGGACCTTGCTGACCAATCGCGTCCATCCCACGCGGCATTTCGATAGCGGCATCCTGCAGCTTCGGAGGGCAGTGGGCGATCAGATCAATCTAGTCCTGGAGTAAATGATGGAACCGATCTGGGCCGTAGGGCTGATGACCGGCACCGTGCTTGACGGCAATATCGACGTTGCCCTGCTGCGCACCGACGGCGTAGAGGTCTCCGAGTTCGGAGCCTACACTCTGGCTCCCTATCCCGCCTCGATCCGGGAGCTGCTCGAAGAGACGCTCCAGCAGGCGCGGGCCTGGAACTTCGAGGGCCCCGAGCCGGCGATCTTCGCGCAGGCTGAGGACGCACTCACCCGGGCGCAGTCCGAGGCTGTGCGGAAGCTCGTCGAAAGCGCGGGGCTGACCATGGGCGATATCGGGGCGGTGGGCTTCCACGGGCAGACCGTGCTGCATCGCGCCCCCCAGCCCGGCCGTATCGGCGCAACCCGCCAGCTAGGCAACGGCCAGCTCATGCACGAGATCCTCGATTGCAAGGTGGTGTACGACTTCCGCTCTGCCGACGTGGCGGCAGGCGGGCAGGGTGCTCCGCTATCGGCGGCCTACCACCAGGCCTTGCTCCGTTCCCTCGGCACCGGTGGCGATACCGCTGTCCTCAACCTGGGCGGCGTGGCCAACGTGACGTGGTGGGACGGGGCGGACAGCCTCGTGGCCTTCGACGCCGGTCCGGCCAACGCGCCGATCAACGATTTCGTCAAGGCGCGCGGGCATGGCGATATGGACCGGGATGGTGCGCTGGCCCTGGCGGGCCAGGTCGATGAGGAGCGTCTGGCCAGGCTCCTGACCCATCCCTACCTCACCGCTCCCTATCCCAAGTCGTTGGACCGTTTCGACTTCGGCGCGTCCATGGCCGATGGCCTGGGCCTCGAGGATGGCGCGGCTACCCTCACCGCCTTCACCTGTGGGGCCGTCGGCAAGGCCCTCGATATCCTGCCCCGGCGCCCCACCAGGCTGGTGGTCTGTGGCGGTGGGCGGCATAACCCGGCGATCATGGCGATGCTTGAGACGCGTGCTCGTGTCGAAGCGATCCCGGCCGAGGCGGTGGGGTGGCGCGGCGATGCCATCGAGGCCGAGTGCTTCGCCTTCCTGGCGGTGCGCGTGCTCCGCGGCATGCCGATCAGTTTTCCGACGACGACGGGGGCGCCGCGCCCGATGCAAGGCGGCCGGATCGCCGGCTAGGCTTCGAGCAGCGATTTTTGCAGGAACGTGCGCGTTCTCCCCGGCGGAAACTCGGGGAGGGTGCCGAATGGCTTGTAACCGGCTCGTTCGTAGGTGCGCAGCGCTACCGGATTGAAGGTGTCTATGTAGGCGCCGTGGCATCCGCGCACGCGCGCCTCGTCCTCGGCGGCCGACAACATCGTGCCGGCCCAGCCGTGCCCGCGCAGTTCCTCGCCTACCCAGAGCCATTGGACATAGAGCCATCCCCAGCCGGTATAGCCGCTGATTCCCGCCACGATGCGCCCGGCCTCATCGCGTACGAAGACGGCGAGCGGCAGGCGGTTGGACGCCCCCACCTCGCCCTCGTTGAAGGCCGTAAGGTTGTTGCCGACGACGGCGAGGTCTTCCGGCGAGGGGGCGGACGTTACGGAAAGCGATGGCGTCATCTCGGTACTCGTTGAAGGTTTGGAGGCGGCACCTCCCGGCTGTTCGTAGCCGCACAGTGGAGCTTCGTCCAAGCGCCAAGTGAAGGCTCTTTGAAACGCCTGAAGGAAAATCGGCTTGCCCCGTTCCAGTTGCGTTTGCGCGATTGCTCCAAAAACTTCTTACTAGCAGAGGACTTTGCTGCCCTTCGTCGATGAGCCGAAAGGACTGTGTTGCGTTGTTCCTGAAGCGTTCTCGCCTGTTCGAGTTGGCCTGCTTCGCCTGTGCGTGCCTCTTCCTTGCCGGTTGCAGCCAACAGCCTCCGCTCGAGCCACGTCCGGCCCAGACCATAGCTCCCACCCAGGCCTTCATCTTTCCCCCGCCCGGCGGGCCCGGCATAGTGGGGGTGATCGAGACGACGTTCGCCAATGCCTATCGCCAGGAGATCGCGCTGGCCACCGAGGCGCGGACACCGGGCGAGAACAAGATCACCGTGACGATGTTCAAGGCCAAGGGTGGCGACGGCAATTTCGGCGTCCTGCCGGACACGCCCCTGGTCGAAATCGATCTGATGAACGAAGCCCGTGCCGCCTGGCCGCAGGCCAACATGAAGCGTTCTCCCTTCTATGTGCAGAATGACTACGGCCCCTTCGGCTACGCGGTGGGCAGGGCTCCGACGGGCGACACCTGCGTCTATGCCTGGCAGCGGATCGACCCCTCCCGCAAACCTTCGGGCGGGATCGACCGTGGTGCGATCGCCGTCCGCCTCCAGCTCTGCGACAAGAACCGCAGCGAGGAATCGCTTCTCGGCGTCATGTACCAATTGCGCATCAACGGCGGCGTCTTCGAGCCCTGGCGGGCGCCCGCCCAGATCGGCCGGATATTCGTTCCAATCAAGCCCTATGGCGTCGAGGGCTTCGCAACGGTTGCTCAACCATCACAGGCGAACGCAAAGAAGCCGGCGCAACCCACTGTCACAAAAGCCGTTGTTCCCACACCGCCCCCAGGTGCGCCCATTGTGCCCGCGCCAGGGGCGGTGAATTCCGGTCCCATAGTCCCGGCTCCCCCCAGGAGCAGCGGTTCGAAAGTCATCGTCCCACCACCGCCAGTTGCGGCAAACTGAGGAGGAGGCGCAGTGCTCAAGACCCTGACGGTCCTAGGTTGGATCCTGGCCACCGTCATGATGGTGGCCGTCATCACTTTGCCGGTGAGCCTGCAGGTGCACCTGGTGACCGCCGTGATCTTCATCTTCCTGATGAGCCTCATCAAGGTCTTCAGGCTCGGGGGAATATGGCGCCTGCTGCTCCTGGCCCTGGGCACCGCGATCGTGCTTCGCTACGCCTATTGGCGCACGACCAGCACGCTTCCCCCTATTCAGCAATGGGGCGACTTCATCCCCGGCTTCCTGCTCTACCTTGCCGAGCTCTACTGCATATTGATGCTGGGCCTGAGCCTGTTCGTGGTTTCGAGCCCGCTCCCGTCGCGCAAGTCGACCCGGCTCCATCCCAACGAGCGCGTGCCGACCGTCGATGTCTTCGTGCCCACCTACAACGAAGACTACGACCTGCTGGCGGGCACGTTATCGGCTGCCCGGGCGATGGATTATCCGCCCGACAAGGTCACTGTCTGGCTCCTCGACGATGGCGGCACCGAGGAAAAGCGCAATTCGGAGAACCCGGACGCCGCCGACGCCGCCCAGGAGCGCTTCGAGAAACTTAACGCCCTCTGCAACGACCTTGGCGTGCGCTATCTCACGCGTGCGCGCAACGAGCACGCCAAGGCCGGCAACCTTAACAACGGGCTCGAGCACTCTCGCGGTGAACTGGTCGCCGTTTTCGATGCCGACCACGCCCCGGCACGCGACTTCCTGCAGGAGACCGTGCCGCATTTCGGCAGGGATGACCGGTTATTTCTCGTTCAGACGCCGCACTTCTTCCTCAATCCCGATCCGCTTGAGCGCAACCTGCGCACATTCGAGCGCATGCCATCCGAGAACGAGATGTTCTACGGCGTCATCCAGCGCGGCCTGGACAAGTGGAACGCGGCGTTCTTCTGCGGTTCGGCCGCGCTGCTGCGACGCGATGCGCTCATGGCGGGCAACGGCTTTTCCGGCCGCAGCATTACCGAGGACTGCGAGACCGCCATCGACCTGCACGCGAAGGGCTGGAACAGCATCTATGTCGACAAGCCCCTGATTGCCGGACTTCAGCCGGCTACCTTTGCCAGCTTCATCGGCCAGCGCACGCGCTGGGCGCAGGGGATGATGCAGATCCTGATCTTCAACTTCCCGTTGTTCAAACGGGGCCTGAGCATCTCACAGCGCATCTGCTACCTGTCGAGCACGCTCTTTTGGTTATTCCCGTTCACGCGGCTGATCTTTCTCTTCGCCCCGTTCTGCTACCTGTTCTTCAATCTGGAGATATTCACAGCGTCGGGCGGCGAGTTCGTCGCCTACACGATGACCTACGTGTTGGTGAACCTGGTCATGCAGAACTCGCTGTTCGGGCGGTGGCGCTGGCCGTGGATCTCCGAGCTTTACGAATACATCCAATCCGTCCACCTGGCGCCTGCACTCATCTCGGTGCTCCGCAATCCCAGCAAGCCGACCTTCAAGGTGACGGCCAAGGATGAATCAGTCGATGAATCGCGGCTGTCCGAGCTCGCGCGCCCCTTCTACATTATCTTCCTGCTGCTGCTCGTCGCGGTTGGCTTCACCGTCTACAAGGTGATCGCCGAACCCTATCGCGCCGAAATCACCATGGTTGTGGGCGGTTGGAACATCTTCAATCTCATCCTGGCCGGCTGTGCCCTCGGCGTGGTTTCGGAGCGCCGCGAGGCGCGGACCAGCCGGCGCGTCGCGGTCGAACGGCGTTGTGAAGTGCAGCTGCCCGACGGCAATTGGGCCAAGGGAGCGATCGTGGACGTCTCCAGCGGCGGCATGGGCATTCGCCTGCAGGGAAATGTCGCCGAACTGCCGCGCGGAGGAAATAGTCGTGTCCGTTTCACGCCGCTGACCGCGCTCGAGGACAACCAGCTCGACATCTACATCCGCAACGTGAGCGCCGGCAGCAAGCAGACCATGGTGGGTGCCCGGTTCCGGCCAGAAAGGGCCCAGGACTACCGGCTTATCGCCGATCTCCTCTATGCCAACTCGTCGGTCTGGGAGACCCAGCAACGCAGTCGCCAGGTCAATATCGGTGTCATCGCCGGGACGCTGCAGTTCCTGGGGACGGCTTTCTACCAGACCGGGCGCGGACTGGGCTATCTGATGCGCTTCTCGGGAGGCTTCCGCCGCAAACCGCAGCAGGAGTCCAACTGATGCAGTGGAGGCACGTGCGTGGCGTCGTCCTGGCATTCTGGGCGATGGCGGCCTGGCCGGCATCCGCCCAGCAACCCAAGCCGTTCGACATGTCGCCCGAGCGCCAGACGGAGTCTCCGGCCGCGACGCAACCGCCACCGGCCCCCGAGCCGCCGGCAACCATCGAACCGCAGGCGCCCCAGGCCACGCCGGCTCCCGAGCCGCCGCCCGTAAGCCCGGTCCGCTATCTCATTCCCTTTGACACCCTCCAACTGACCGGGGAGACCGCGCGGCAGGGCATGACCGTCTTCCTGACCGATGACGAGGCCCAGGCCCCCGTTGCGCTCAATGTCGGCTATCTCAACGCGGTGGTCGCAGCACCGGAGGCTTCCGAACTGCGCGTCGACATAAACGGCACCAACGTGCTGGCGGCGCCGATTTCATCATCCGCAGCCACGACCGACGTCAGGATCGATGTCCCCGCCGGGACACTGCGCCCGGGCCCGAACCTTGTGGAATTCTCGGCTGTACAGCGGCACCGAACCGATTGCTCGGTGGCCTCGACCTATGAGCTTTGGACGCGGATCGATCCTTCGCGGACGTTTCTCTCCTTTGGCACGCCCGGTGCGGGATCGATCTCGCGCCTTGCCGATCTTGCGGCGACAGGGTTCGATGACGTGGGGGAAACGGTGCTGCATCTGGTTGCGCCTGACCTCGAGCGACCCGAGGCCAGGCAGGAGGCCCTGGCGCTCGCGCAGGCCCTCGGGCTGGCGCTTCGCGTCCCGGATACAACGGTTGAGATCGCCGATGGAATTGCCGCGCCGGCTCCAGGCGCGCTCAACGTGGTGCTGGCGACGGCCGATGCCTTGCCGGCAGAGGTGGCTTCACTCGGCATCGAGGCCAAGGCCGGTCCCGTCGCAGCCTTTGCCAAGGTCGGGGATACGAACGTGCTGATTGTCTCGGGGCCGGACTGGGCAGGCGTGGATCTGGCGGTCCGGAGCATTGGCGGCGAGAACGGGTCCAACCCCGGCTTCCTGAGGTCGCGAGCCGACCTGGCCTACCCGATCCCGTTGGTGACCGGTTCGACCGAAATAGCCCTGGCCGATCTCGGTGTGCAGACCAGCGAGTTCAACGGCCGACGTTTTACTACCTCGTTCGAGTTCGCGCTGCCGTCGGACTTCTATTCCAACATGTTTGGCCAGGCGACGCTGCTGCTCAACGCCGCCTATTCGAGCGACGTTCTTCCCGAGAGCCAGTTCAACATCTACGTCAATGGCCAGATCGCGTCCTCGACGCCGGTGTTGCGAACCGAGCGCGGCTTTTCTCGCGACACGCCCATCAAGATACCGATGACGAACTTTCGGGCCGGCCGGAACCGGGTGGATATCGAAGTGCTGCTTCATACTGCTGCCGATGAGGCCTGCCCGCCGGGCCTGACGCAGACGGCTCCAAACCGGTTCCTGCTATCGGCCAACAGCCGCCTCCAGATCCCCGATTTCGGTCGCATCGCGGTCGCGCCGGACCTGGCTACCTTCGCCGGCACCGGCGCGCCCTATGTCGGTGCCAGCCCCCAGCCTTTGGTGGTGGCGGCGGGGCAGGACACGCTCGCCTCGGGGCTCACCTGGTTGACGCGGGTGGCGGTAGCGGCAGGCGAAGCCGTTCCCGTGATCGTGGTGCCGCCCGAACAATTGAACCCAGCGGCGAACGCGTTGGTCGTTTCGCCGCTGCCGGCATTGGGCGCGCAGACGGCTATCCGCAGCGGGGTGGCCCAAAGCAATGGGCCCGGACGGGGCGGGGTAGGTGACGACGCACTGCTCGACAGTTTCAGGAGTGCCTCGGGCAACGGTGGTCCCTTTGAAGGGGTTGCCGATTGGCTTGCCCGGCAGTTCGACCTGCAGCCGCAGGATTTCTGGCCGGTCCATCCCAACGACGCCGACTTCGTGCCGAAATCGGCCGATGCCGTCATCATGTCCCAGGTGCATCAACCCGAAGGGGGGATATGGACCTACCTCACGATCCCCGACGAGAAGTTCTTTCTTGATGGGACGCGCAGGCTCGTTCGGACAGACAACTGGCGGGCCATTGCCGGCCGCATCAGCACCCTTGGCGCGGCCGATGCTGCCGTGACGACCGTTCGGCCCAACAACAAGACCCTCATCGCCACCCAGCCGCCATCGCTCGCCAACTATCGCCTGATTGCGGCCAACTGGCTTTCAGCAAACGTCATGGAGTTCACCCTGCTGCTCGCCGGCCTCACCGTATTGCTCACTCTCGCCACCTGGGCGCTTCTCAAGACTGTGGGACGCAAGGGATGAGGTGGCTTTGGTGGCTTGCGGGTGCAGCGATGGCTTGCGTGACGGCGACCGGCCTGGCAGCGTCGCCGGCAGAGCCGACCATCACCGCCCAGGAGTGGCAGACTTATCGCGACCACTTCGTCAGCGCCGAGGGGCGTGTGGTGGATAACGGCAATAACAACCTCAGCCACAGCGAGGGCCAGGGCTATGGCCTGCTGCTCGCGGTGCTTGCCCAGGACCGCCCGACCTTCGAGGCGATCTGGTCGTTCACCCGCACCGAACTGATGGTGCGCGACGACGGACTGGCGGCGTGGCGCTGGGAGGAAGACAAGTCCCCGCACGTCACCGACACCAACAACGCGAGCGACGGAGACATCCTGATCGCTTATGCGCTCGCAATGGCGGGCGAGGCCTGGAATGAACCCGAAAAGACCGACGCTGCCAGGCGGATCGTCGAGAGCCTGGGGCGCGAAATGCTCGTGGAGGTTCGAGGCAACATGCTGGTCCTGCCGGGCAAGGACGGTTTCTCGGCAACGCAGCGACCTGACGGCCCTGTGGTCAATCCGTCTTACTGGATCTTCGAGGCGGCGCCGGTCTTCGCGGGCCTCACGCCCCAGATTGCGTGGGCGAGGATTGCCGAGGACGAGATGAAGGTTCTCGCCCTGGCTGGAGAAAACGCTGCCGGCCTGCCGCCCGACTGGGTTTCGCTGTCCTCCCGTAAACCCAAGCCAGCCGAGGGCTTTCCGCCGGAATTCGGTTACAACAATATCCGCATCCCGCTCTACCTGATGCGTTCCGGTGCTGGCGCTGAGCGCCTTGCGCCTTACATCCGCATGGTCGGCGAGGACGGCCTGCTGCGGGTCGACGTGACGACGGGCGAGGCCAAGGAGCACCTGACCGAGCCCGGCTACAGGATCATCGGCGCGGCCTTGAACTGCGTGCTGACGGGAGAGCCGGTTCCCGCCGATTTGCAGGCCTTTTCTCCGACGAGCTATTTTGCCGCCACGCTGCAGTTGTTGACGCTCGATTTCCTGCGCCGGGATGCACCAATGTGTCTGGAGGGAAGGACTGCACGATGAAGGCACTGCTTCGCTTGCTTGTCGTGGCGATACTTCTAGGGCAGGCCTCCGCCGCAACGGCCCAGGCCCCTGCGGCTTCGGGCGAGACGGCTGCGCCGGCGCCGACCGCGCAGCCAGGCACGCCCGACGAGACCGCCCTCAGATACTTCGCGCGCCAGGGCGATACCAAGCGCGTGGAGGCTGAAATAGCTCGCCTCAAGGCGCTCTATCCCAACTGGCAGCCGCCCGCCAACCTGCTGGCCAACGACTACACGCCGGACCCCGCCATCGAGCACATCTGGGAGCTCTATGGACAAGGCGATTTCGCCGGAGCCAGGGCGGCCATCGCCGCCAAGCAGAGCGCCGATCCTGCTTTCACGCCCAGCGAAGACCTGCTCCACAGCCTCGATGTGGGGGAGGCGGGCGTGAGGCTACGCAACGCTTCCGACGCCGCGCAGTACGAAACCGTCGTATCCATTGCCGCCCAGACGCCTGAGCTTCTGACATGCGCCAGCGTGGACAACCTCTGGCGAGTTGCCGAGGCCTTCATCAAGACAGACAAGACGCCGCGGGGCCTAGACGCCTACAAATATATCCTGACCAACTGCACCGACCCTCAGATCCGCCTGGCCACGGTGCAGAAGGCGATGTCGCTCCTGCCGCGGGCCGATCTCGACCCGCTCCTGGCACTGGAACGGCCCGGGCCAGATGGCGCGGGAGAGTTCACCCCGATCCGTCTCGATCTCGCACGCAACGCCATTGCCGAGGTCCTGACCGGAAAGGTCGGCAAAGCCGGCGATGCCGACGTGAGCCTGCTCGAAAGCAGCGCCCGGCAAACCAAGGCACCCGACGATCTCCGCCTGCTCGGCTGGTATGCCCTGAACCAGAAGAAGCCGGCCGACGGTCGCGACTGGTTCGAGATGGCGACTGCCGCCGACCCGGGAGCGCTTTCCGCCCACGGGCTCGCCGTCGCTCTGCTCGATCTCGACCGCCCCGGCGAAGCCGAGCAGGCGCTCGCGGCCTATAGCGGCGACAGCGAGGAACTCACCAGCCTCTACCTCACGGCTGCCGCTGCCCTCCTGGCGCAGGATCCGCGCCCGGAACTCAAACCCGAGGTGCTCGATCGCATCGTCCAGGAGACCATGGCTGCGCATAATGCCAAGGCGGCGCAGGAGCTGGGCTGGTATGCCTATGCGTTCGAACAGCCTCAGACGGCCGCGCAATGGTTCAAGCTTGCGACCACCTGGGATCCCCAGGACGAACCGTCCGCCTACGGCCTTCTGGTCGCGAGCGACGCTCTCAAGGACACGCAGACCGTACGCGAGATCAAGTCGCAGTGGTCTGCGAAGTCGGCGCGTATCGCCAATTTCGGTCAGGCGACCGGCAAGCGAAGCGAGATAACGCCGACCGCATCGCCCGCGGAGGCGCCTGCGCCCAAAGTCGCCGTAACGTCCACCCCGCCACCGGCATCGTCACGCTCAAGCAGCCGATCGTGCGCCACCTTCGTTCCCCCTGGGAGCCTTTCGGCAAGTCAGGCCCTCGCGCGTGGCTGGTGCCTGATGGACCTCGAGAGGCCTGCCGATGCCGTTGCCAATTTCGCGCGAGCACTCGAGTCGTCGACCGGCCAGGTGCGCAGCGATGCCGCCTATGGGCAGGCTCTGGCTTATATCCGGCTCGGGTTGCCAGATTACGCCATGGTGGCGGCTGCGGCCGCCCCGCTCACCCAGAAGCGCATCAACGAACTACAGATCGCTATCCACACCAAGGCCGCCCTGGCGGCCTACGAGATCGGTGACTACAAGAATGCGCTTCGGGCGCTGGATGAGCGCGCCCGGTATGCGCCCGAACAGAACGACTTGCTGACGCTACGCGCGTGGTCCTACTACCACTTGCGCCGCTATCGAGAGGCGCAACAGATCTTCGCAGCGGTGGCGGCGACGGGATATCAGGATGCTGCCGCCGGTCTGGATGCCGCCCAGACCGCCCTCCGCATCCAGTCGGAACGCGGCTTCTAGGAATCCCGAACGGCTATTTGACTAAGTGATGTCCATACACTACCCATACAGATAGTGACATGGATGGACAAAGTGGCACGCTCGAAAATCCCCTCTTGGCAGCCGAAGATCGATCGCGACGAGGGTCCGATGTACCTCGCAATCGCCGACGCACTCGCTGCTGACATCGCCAGCGGCGCGCTGGCGCCCGGTGCCGCGCTGCCCTCCCAACGGGCGCTGGCCTCGGCTCTGGGCGTCGACTTCACCACGATCAGCCGTGCCTATAACCAGGCCCGCGATCGGGGGCTCATAGAAGGGCGCGCGGGGCAGGGTACCTTTGTGCGCATGCGTGGCGTGTCACGCCAGCAGTCGGCCCTGACGGGCGTCGACATGAGCATGAACCTGCCGCCCTTGTTCGACGATCAGGCGCTGGCGGCGAGAATGTGGCGCGAGATCGCCGATATCGAGCAAACAGGCGGATTGCCCCTGCTGCTGCGGTATCAGGAGGCTGGTGGCGGAATGGAGGATCGCGCTGCGGGAGGCGAGTGGCTGGCTTCAAGGATCGGCGCCGTCGAGCCCGGGCGCGTTATCGTCACGGCCGGCGCGCAGGGCGCGTTGGCGGCAATCATGGGGACGCTTGCCGCAGCGGGCGAGGCGATCTGCGTGGAAGAACTGACATATCCCGGGCTGCGCGCCCTGGCGGCCTTCACGGGGGTGCGCCTCGTTCCCCTGAGCATGGATGGAGAAGGGTTGCTTCCGGATGCCTTCGAAAGGGCTTGCCGGGCAGAAAAGCCCAAGGCGCTCTATTGCATGCCCACGATCCACAACCCCACCACCGCGAACATGCCGCTGGAGCGCCGCGAAGCCATTGCCGCGATTGCCCGCGCCCATGGGGTTCCGATCATCGAAGACGACGCCTACGGGATGCTGCCGGTCAGTGGTGAGCCGACATTGGCCAAACTCGCGCCCGACTTGGTGTACTACGTGGGAGGCGTAGCCAAGACGCTGTCGCCGGCAGTGCGCATTGCCTACCTCGTGGCTCCCGATCTGCGCGCCGCCTCGCGCCTCGTGGGCGGCGTGAGGGCAACGACCCTGATGGCTTCGCCCCTCTCGACCGCCATTGCGACGCGCTGGATAACGAGCGGCACGGCCCAAGGCGTCCTGAGTGCCATCCGCCGTGCGACTGACGAGCGCAACCGGTTGGCCCGTCGGCTGCTTCCCGGCGCGATCATGAGCGACGCCGGTTTCCACGCATGGTTGCCTCTCGGCCATGGTTGGCAACGCGGGGCTTTCGTTTCCCACCTGCGCAACGCCGGCATCGGCGTTGTCGCCAGCGATGCATTCGCGGTTGGCGCTGCGACCGAGGCTGTACGTCTTAGCCTGGGAAGCGCTGGAACTGTGACCGACCTGGAGCGCAGCCTGAATGTGATCGCCGATCTGCTCGATAACCCTGGCCCGCTCTCCGAAATGATCGTCTAGCGCTGACGTGCTTGCATACGGCGCCTGTATTATATACATACAATAGCAATAGTGTATGCGTATGTGCATAAACTGTATGTATAGCAGGAGAAGGCGATGACGACGCTTGTGTCCGAGGAGACCCATTTCGACAGCGAGCCCCGGCCCATCTGGCCAGCCATGCTCAACGGCATGCGCTGCCGCTGTCCGCGTTGCGGGAAGGGGCGGCTGCTGCACAGCTATCTCAAGGTGAACGACCGCTGCTCGGAATGTGGCGAGGAGTTCTTCCACCACAGGGCCGACGATCTGCCGCCCTATGTGGCGATCATGATCGTTGGCCACATCCTGGTGACCATAATGTTCCACATGGAGACGATCGGGGCAGGGAGCCCCTTCGTCTACCTGGCGGTCTTCGTGCCGCTTTCCATCATCATGCCACTGGCGATGCTGCCTTCGATCAAAGGGGCGGTCGTAGGGCTGCAGTGGTCTCGGCGCATGCACGGATTCGCAAGGGCAGACCGGATGGAGAGTAAGCCGGAGTTGACCAGATGACCCCAACCGAATTGTGGATCATCGCGGGTATCGTCACTGTCTTCGTGGCCCTGCTGGCGGCTATCGGGTGGGGGATGCTCCAAACGCGCGGGCTGGATCGCCCTGCGATCGACCGCGGGCCAATCATTAATTGATTGAGCCGCGGAGGCACCCAACTGGTGCCCCCCTGGATAGTCAGCTCCTGCTTTTGAACGCTCCGGTCGCACAGGCCGGGGCGTTTTCACATCGTGCATGGGCTTGCCCGATACCCATTGACATCGGAAAGGAGTCGTCCTCACATAGACTGTAAGGAAAGTTACCAGACAGTCGTGAGCCGCATGGAAGTCCTGGCCGGAAGCCCCCGTCTTCTACGAAATCTCAATGAGAAAGCTGTGCTGGAGCGCCTGCTCGACCAGGGCTCGCTGACCCGCATGGAACTCGAGGCCTTCACC
>Ga0182743_1000495_pt1 | contig 48376 bp, 45 predicted proteins | sample eDN3rd30CKraftOP_FD_128522 | JGI IMG/M metagenome (GOLD analysis project Ga0182743, IMG submission 128522) | Enriched Organic Plus compost microbial communities from Emeryville, California, USA - eDNA 3rd pass 30_C Kraft OP (version 2) (version 2) ... | reverse complement strand
GCCGGCCTTAACCGACGACGCCCGCTTTCGCGGGCGCGGCTTTCTTCGTTCATGGGCGATCCTGGATTCGAACCAGGGACCTCATCCTTATCAGAGATGCGCTCTAACCAACTGAGCTAATCGCCCTCGAGGGACCGAGGATTCTACTTGTGGCGTTTCCGTCGCGTCGTCCGGGTGGTTTCAGCCGAGGCGGTCCGCGATCTCTGTGGCCTGGGCGAGATCGTCCAGCTGGATCTCGACGACCAGTCCCTTGCCCTTCGGCTTGATCCTGACGGGACGGTCGAGGCCGGTTTCGAGTCTCTCGCGGGCCTGGTCGATCGCCTCGGCCTCCTCGGCGGAGAGTCCTTTCTTCCGGGTCGTTTTCGGGGAGGAATCGGCGAGTGCCCGGGCGCCGGCCTCGGTCTGCCGCACCGACCATCCCTCCTTGAGGGCCTGTTTCGCGAGCTTGCGGCGCTGGGCGTGGTCGGGTACCTGGAGGATGGCCCGCCCGTGTCCCTCGCTGAGCTCGCCCGATTCGAGCATGTCGAGCACCTCGTCCGGCAGGTCGAGCAGACGGATGAGGTTGGAGATCTGCGGGCGGCTGCGACCGACGCGCTTGCCGAGCTCCTCCTTGCTGAGCCCGAGGTCCTCGACGAGCGCGGCGCAGGCCTTCGCCTCTTCCACGGGGTTCAGGTTCTCCCGGACCATGTTCTCGATCAGGGCGACCTCGAGCCGGTCGGCCTCGTCGGAGTCGCGGATGACGACGGGCACCTTCTCGACGCCGGCCATTTGGGAGGCGCGCCAACGGCGCTCTCCGGCGATGATCTCGTACTTGCCCCGGCCCGCCGGTCGGACGATAAGTGGTTGGACCACTCCGCTGGCCTTGATCGATTCGGAGAGCGCTTCGAGCGCCTCCTCGCTGAACCGGGTCCGGGGCTGATCCGGATTCGGCTCGATCGACGAGACCGGCAGTTCCCGCATGTCCGGGCCGGTGGCGCTCTCGGGCAGGATCGCCCCGAGCCCACGTCCCATTCCGCGTCGCTCAGCCACGCGCGATCACCTCGTCTGCCAGGGCCAGGTAGGCCTCGGAACCCCGTGAACTCGGGGAGTAGTCGATGACCGGAATGCCGTAGCTGGGCGCTTCCGCGACGCGGACGGTCCTGGGTATCACCGTCCGGAACACCGTTTCGGAGAAGTGGTCGCGTAGCTCACGCTCGACATCCTGGGCCAATCTCGTCCTTTCATCATGCATGGTGACCAGGACGCCGGCGAGTTCCAGGGTCGGGTTCATCTCGCGCCGCACGGTCGAGAGGGTGTCGAGGAATTCGACCAGACCCTCCAGGGCCAGGTACTCGGCCTGGACCGGGACGATGACCCGGTCGGAGGCGACCAGCGCGTTCACGGTGATCGGGCCTAGCGCCGGCGGGCAATCGATGATCGTGATGTCGAAGTCGTCGTCGATCGAACCGAGCTGGTCGCGCAGGCGGAAGCTCGAGTTCTCGATCCGGGGCAGCTCGACCACGGCTCCGGCCAGGTCGCGATGGGCCGGGACGAGCCAGAGGTTGTTGGGGCCGGCCGGGATGGCGGCCTCCGAGAGCGTCACCTCGCCCACCAGCACCTCGTAGCTCGAGGGCAGGTCAGTCTTGTCGAGTCCGAGAGCCACGGTGGCGTTGCACTGCTGGTCCAGGTCCACGACGAGGACCCTCTTTCCGAGTTGCGCGAAGGCGGCGCCCAGGTTGACGGCGGTGGTCGTCTTGCCTACCCCGCCCTTCTGGTTGGCGATGGAGTAGATCACCCGCGCTCTCCGGCGAGGGGAAGGAATTCACACGTGGACGAGGAAGAAGTCATGCGACGGACCAGCTTAGTGGTTGAAGGCTCAGCGACCACCCAAGGGACGCTTCCTGGCCATGCCCGCGCGACGGGGGAGGCCCTCGGGAGTCGGCCCCGTCTTGGCGAGGACATAGAGCCTGCGTTCGCGGCTGCCGGGAAATGGCGTCACGGGAACCTCGCTCACGATCTCCATGGCGAGGCGATCGTGGTTCGCGCGGATCACCTCCTCCTGCTCGCGCTCGGGCTCACCCTTCCACGCGACCAGGTGCCCCCCTTGTTCGAGCAGCGGAGATGCGAGCTCCGCAAGCACCGCCAGCGGAGCCACGGCGCGGGCTGTCACGAGATCGTGCTCCTCGGCCCCCTCGCCACGTGCGAAGTCCTCGGACCGTACCGCCAGGGCCCGGGCATTCTCCAGCCCCAAGGCGGAGATCACCTCCTCGATGAACTCGACCTTCCGGCGCACGGAATCGATCAGGGTGAACCGGCAGCCGGGTAGAAGGGTGGCCAGCGGGATCCCGGGAAAACCGCCACCGGCCCCGAGGTCGACGGCACGGCTCGCCTTCCTTACTTCGGGTGCCGCCAGTCCCGTCAGGCTGTCTGCCACGTGGACCCTTCGCGCCTCGTCGACGTCGGTCACCGAGCTGAGCGACACGTGGCTGGCCGCCAGCAACTCCAGCATCGGGTCGAGGCGCGCCAGTTGGTCCCGGTCCAGCCAGGGCGAGGGAGTTCCGGGTTCTGGGGGTGTCACTCGGTGATGAGGGGCGCGACGACGACCCGGCGATGGGGCTCGTCACCGGAACTGAAGGTCTCGACCTCGGGCCGGGCCTTGAGGTGCTCGTGGACGATCCGGCGCTCGCGGGCGCTCATGGGATCGAGTTCGACCTCTTCGCCGGAGGAAATGGCCTTCTCGGCGGCACGGTCGGCTCGCTCCGAGATGACCTCTTCCCGCCGGGCGCGGTATCCGGCCGCGTCGACGACGACGCGCTTGCGCTCACGGATTCCCCGGAAAGCGGCCTGGAAGGCGAGCAGCTGGAGGGCGTCGATGGTCTGGCCGCGACGTCCGATGAGCAGACCGTAGTCCTCGTCACCCTCGACCGTCGCCGTGATCACGTCGTCGGTCTCCTCGAGTTCGACCTCCCCGTCGAGATCCAGCTCGTCGAGGACCCGTTCGACGAGGAGCCTCACCCTTTCCGCCGGCTCGGCCGGCCAATTGCTCGCTTCCATCGCTCGCAGTCTAGAGGCAGGCGCTCAGCGCTTGCGCTTCTTCTTCTTGGGGGGCGGGGGCGGCGGTTTCGTGGCGGCCGCGGCGGCGGCCCCCTCCGGAGTCGCGATCTCCGGCGGCGGGATGACGCGGTTGACCACGAACTGCTGGCCGATCGTCCACACGTTGGTCGTGATCCAGTACAGGATCAGGCCGGTGGGGAAGGAGATGATGAACGGGACGAAGATGAAGGGCAGGGCCATCATCAGCATCCGCTGATTGCGATCCGAGGTGGTGGCCATGACCAGGCCGGAGAACAGCTGGGTCGCGACGTAGATCACGATCAGGGCGATGAGGACGCCACCGGTGGCCTTGTCGGTCAGGTCGGGGATGAAGAGGAAACTCTGGCCCCAGTCGCCCGGCGGCACCGCCCCACAGGGCTGGGCCGTCTGGCCGCAGATGTCCTCGCGAAGGGGTCCACGGAGGGCCTGGAACAGGGTGATGAAGACCGGCAGCTGGGCCAGGAGGGGAATGCAGGAGGCAAGAGGATTGATCTTGTTCTCCTGGTAGAACTTCATCATCTCCTGCGAGAGGCGCTGACGATCGTTCTTGTACTTCTCCTGCAGCTCCTTCATCTGCGGCTGCAGCGCCTGCAGCGCCCGCATGCTCTTGATCTGCTTGTAGGTGAGCGGGATCAGGACGGCCCGGGTCGCGAACGTGAGCAGGATGATCGCCATACCCCAGCTGGTGCCGAGGTCGTCGTGGAAGAAGGACAGGACCGCATCGGCAACGTCGATGAGCGGCTGAAGGATGTTTGCGGTCGGCATCAACGCGGTTTAGTTTCTCCGTGGTACACGGCCGGATCCATTGGGCCGACCTTCAAAGTGAACTTCTCCCGCACGGGGTCAAAGCCTCCGTGGCTGAAGGGATTGCAGCGCAGGATGCGCCAGCAGGCGAGAACTGTACCCCGTATGACCCCGAAGCGTTCTACCGCCTCGATCGCGTAGGCGGAACAGGTGGGTTCGTACTTGCACCGGCGGGGGAGGAGAGGCGACAGCCAGCGGCTGTAGGCGCGGACCGGAGCGAGCACGATGCGTTTCACGTGGAACGCTCGCCCTTCTTGCCACTTCCGAGGGCCAGGACCTCCGAAACGCATTCCTCGGCACCCCTCAGTCCGTCCTTCTCGATCACGTCGGCGATGGCGGGGCGGGCCACCAACACGAAGTCCTGGTTCACGGACTCGGGGTCCACCTGGGACCAGAAGGCCTCCTTCAGGACCCTCTTCACGCGATTCCTGTCGACCGCGTCGCCGAGCTTCTTCGAGACGCTGACCCCGAGCCGGATCTCCGAATCGTCATCCGTCGGCCGGTCGAACCGGTAGACAACGAGGTAACGGGTCGCCTTCGACGACCCTTCCCTGTAAGCCCGCTTGAAGTCCCCGCTGCGGGAGAGACGTCGGCGCCTGGGCGAGCCAGGGCCGGAGCCGCTCATGGTCAGACGGCGAGCCGCTTACGGCCCTTGCGGCGACGGCGGCGGATTACCTCGCGCCCGCCCTTGGTGCTCATCCGGGCCCGGAAGCCGTGGGTCTTGGCGCGCTTGCGCTTCTTTGGCTGGTACGTACGCTTCATTGGAGCCGGGCAGTATATGGAGATTCCCCCGGCCGTGGTTCCTCCCCTATCACCGGCACAGGCGGATCTTCGGCCCGCAAGAAATTTTCCACGCGATTTGCGGGGGCGCGAGACTCGCCGCGAAAGCCCGGCGCTATGGTCGCAATCGAGGTGGGAGCAATCGTCTCGTTTCCTCAGGGCAACCCCGACGATCCCTTTCGTGATCTTGAAGACAGCCGCCCCGAACACAAGCCGATCCCAGTCCAGGAGCCGTAAACAGCTCCCCGGCTCGGCCCGTGCCCGGCGCGAATGGGAGGCCATACAGCCCACCCTGCGTCGGCGCCTCTTCGATTCCGCCTGGAAGATGTGGCTCAGTCCGGTGACCCCGGTCGCCGTGCGCGGGACCACCCTGTACCTCGACGCCCCGGACACCATCCGCACCTGGGTCGAGCGCCGCTACCGCGACGTAATCGTCGACGCCCTCGCGGAATCGGACAGCCACCTCACCGACTTCACCTTCGAGCCCCCGCCGGAGCCCGAGCAGGCGCCGAACCCGACGGCGCCGGTCGGTCCCAACCCCACGCACGACTTCGACCGTTTCGTCATCGGCCCGGGCAACCACCTCGCCCACGCCGCGGCCCTCGCCGTCGCCGAGGCGCCCTCCGAGGCGTACAACCCGCTCTTCCTCCACGGTCCTCCCGGGCTGGGCAAGACCCACCTCCTCGGGGCGATCGCGAACTACCTCGCCCTCCACGCCCCGGAGCTGAACGTCCTCTACACCAACGCCGAGGCGTTCACTGCGGAGTTCGTCATGGCGCTCCGGGAGGAGGGGATCGATTACTTCAAGCGCCGTTACCGGACCCTGGATGTCCTCCTCATCGACGACATCCAGTTCATCGCCGGCAAGCCGCAAACGGAGGAAGAGTTCTTCCACACCTTCAATGCGCTTCACGACGCGGGTAGCCAGATCGTTCTCTCGGCCGACCGGTCTCCCTCCGAGATCTCGACCCTCGCCGATCGTCTCAGCGACCGCTTCGAATGGGGGCTCACCGTCCCGCTCGAGCCGCCCAACCTCGCGACCCGTCTGACCGTCCTGCGCCATCTGGTCACCGAAGCCGGCCTGGAGGTCGCGGATCCCGACGCGCTCACGCTTCTCGCGCGACGAGTGCAGACCAACCTCCGGCAGCTGCGCGGGGCCCTCACCCGGGCCATCGCCGAGTCCTCCCTTACCTCGACTCCGATCACCTCCGAACTGATCAGCCAGGTATTCCCCGCGCCGGAATCCGATCCGGCGGTACAGATCACCCCCGAATCGATCCGTGAGGCGACCGCCCGGCACTTCGGTACCGACGCCGAAACCCTCCAGTCCAAGCGTCGCGACCGCCAGACCGCGACCGCCCGGCACGTCGCCATCTATCTCACCCGCGAGATGACGTCACTCTCCCTTCCCCAGATCGGGGCGCTCTACGGTGGACGCGATCACACCACGGTTCTCAACTCGATCGAGAAGGTCGAGTCCGCCCTCGGAGAAGATCCGACGATCACCCGTGCCGTGGAGATGCTGAGGGCGGAAATCCACAGCCCCGGGGAAAACGTTTGACGGACCCTCGTAAGCCGCCGCCCCGGTTGCGAGAATCCACAGCTCTCCACATTCTCTTCACAGAGAAATCGGCTCCATCAAGCCACATTCACCGGTTCTGCGCTTTACTCCACAGAACAGACACCCTTAAACGAGGTAATCGGATTTGAAGTTCTCAATCAAGAACACCGAGCTGTCCGGAAAACTGGCTCTCGTCGCCCGCACCCTCGCGACCGGTGGCGTCAACCCCGCCCTGGGCGGGATCCTGATCGAGGCGAAGGAAGGCCGCCTGTCCTTCAGTTCCACCGACGGCAACATGAGCCTGCGCGTTCCGGTCCACGTCGAGGGAGCGATCGAATCCGATGGCAAGGCCCTTCTGCCCGGACGTCTCCTCGCCGACATCTCCCGCCTGCTCGGGAGCGGACAGACCGAGATCGAGTATCTGGCCTCCGAGCGAACCGTCGCCCTGACCTCGGGTTCGTCGAACTTCCACCTGCGAACGCTGAACGACCAGGACTTCCCTCCGCTTCCCGATGCCGGTGGGGACACGATCCCCCTCGGACGCGAATCCCTCCTCGAGACGATCGAGCTTGTCGCCCGGGCTGCATCCCGGGACGACATGCGGCCGGTCCTGACCAGCGTCCAGGTCCTGGCCTCCGGGAACGAACTGACCATGGTGGCCACCGACTCATACCGCCTCGCCGTGAAGCAGACGCGCCTGGCCGAGCCGGTGCCGGTTGACCTGGACCGGAACATCCCGGCCCACGCCCTGAAGGAATTGTCTCGCCTGCTGTCGTCGTCGGACTCCGACTCGGTGCGCCTGTCGGTGACCGACCGCGTCGTCGTCTTCAACGTGGACGGAGCGATCCTCTCGACGACCACCGTCGACGGCCAGTTCCCGAAGTACCAGCAGCTCTTCCCCGAGACCTGGGATCACGACGTGCGGCTGCCCCGGGTAGAGCTGCTCGAGTCCGTGCGACGGGTCAGCCAGATGGCCCAGAAGAACCGACCGCTCAAGATCTCTCTCACCCAGGGCGAGCTCACCATCTCGGCCGAGACCCCCGACCTCGGCGATGCGGAGGAGAAGCTGCCGGCGAACTTCGACGGGGAGAAGGAACTGGCGATCGGCTTCAACCACGAGTTCTTCCGCGACGGCCTCGAGGCGATCAAGGGCGACGAGGTCCTGCTGCGGCTGATCTCGCCCCTGCGTCCCGGCCTCCTGCAGCCGGTCGACGGCGACGACTTCCGCTACCTGGTCATGCCGATCAGGCTCAACGAGTAGCGGTGCTGGTCGCCCGGGTCGAAGCGGACCGGGTCCGCTCCTTGACCGGGGTGGCGTTCGATCCGGATCCCGGCCTCACCGTGATCGTCGGACCGAACGGGGCCGGCAAGACGAACCTGGTCGAGTCGATCTACTTCGGTCTCACCTCACGTTCCTTCAGGACCTCGGACCGCCGGGACCTGATCCCGTTCGGATCCTCTTACGCCCGGTGCAGGGTGACGGTCACGGGAGGGGGTACCGATCACGTCTTCATGGCGTCCGCCTCGCGTTCCGAAGGCCACCGGTTCACCATGGACGGGGCTCCGATCGACCGGGCCGAGGCCGTCGTGCACCGTCCCATGGTCACCGTGTTCTCGCCCGACCGCCTGGAGCTGGTGAAAGGACCCCCGGCGGGGCGGCGGGCCCACATCGACAGCTTCGTCGCGGCCCGCTGGCCGTCCCGCTCCGGGGTGAGGTCCGCATTCGGCCGGATCCTCGCCCAGCGGAATGCACTCGTGGCGCGCATCGCGGCGGGCCAGGCCGGACGCGACCAGCTCGCCACGTGGAATCGGCAGTTCGCCGATGCGGGAGCCGCCCTGGCCCTCAGTCGAGCCGACGCGGTCGAAGAGCTTGGCGAGCGCTGGTCGTCGGTGGCGGCCGAACTCGGCCTGCAAGGTCCGACGCGCCTCGAGTACCGACCCGGCTCGTCCACGGACCCGGAGGAGATCTCGGCGGGACTCGATGAGCGGATCGAGAACGACCTCCGCCTCGGCCGGACCAGCTGGGGCCCGCACCATGACGAGATCCGCCTGGAGATGGACGGACGGCAGCTCCGCCGCTTCGGATCCCAGGGGCAACAACGGCTGGGACTCCTCTCCCTCCTGTTCGCCGAGCGGGCATCCCTGCTGGAGGCGGGAGGCTCGCCTCCCCTCATGCTCCTCGATGACGTCATGAGCGAACTGGACGAACGTCGCCGCGAGCGTCTGGTCGAACTCCTGATGGACGGCGGACAGAGCATCGTGACCGCGGCCGAGGGCGAGCTGATCCCGGACCGTGAGGGGATCGCCCGCGTGTCCATCACCGAGCTCACAGCGGCCGGGAAGGAAGCGGCGTGAGGGACTGGCGCGGCCGCAGCCCGGACCCCAAGCCGATCGGAGACGCGCTCGGTGTCTTCCGCGAGGAGATCGCGCCCGAGACCCCCGTCGCGGGGGTCCAGCTGGTCTGGGATCGCGTGGTGGGGGAACGGATCGCCGCCGTGACGGAGGTGGCCGGGGAGCAGGACGGTGTCGTCACCGTTGAATGCAGGAGCTCTGTCTGGGCCCAGGAACTGGAGATGATGAAGACGCGGATCCTGGGCCGGCTTCGCGCCGAGATGGGGGATTCCGGTCCCGACGACCTGCGTTTTCGAGCGTCCGGTTGACCGTTTATCCGGCCGGTTCCGTCACGAGAGCGTAAAAATCCGCCTTTTGCAGGGATTTTGTGGCTCTACCACGGGGGTTTATCCGACCCCTACTGGTATTATGAACACTTGACTCGCGGGATCGTCGACGCTCGCCTTTTCCACAGGGAGCAGGCCCGACGGTGGCCGCCGAACAGTTTTCGGAAAGGTAGTAATTGGCTGATAAGAAGAGCAGCGCCGACGCCTCCTACGGGGCCAAGGACATCACGGTCCTGGAGGGCCTCGAGGCGGTTCGCAAGCGGCCGGGCATGTACATCGGATCGACCGGTCCCAGGGGTCTTCACCATCTCGTATACGAGATCGTCGACAACTCGGTCGACGAGGCGCTCGCGGGCCACAATGACTCGGTCGAGGTCACGATCCACCCGGACAACAGCTGCACCGTCACCGACCACGGCCGAGGCATCCCGGTCGACATCATGGAGAAGGAGGGTCGTCCCGCGGCCGAGGTCGTCCTGACCGTGCTCCACGCCGGCGGCAAGTTCGGCGATGGCGGTGGCTACAAGGTCTCGGGCGGACTCCACGGAGTCGGTTCGTCGGTCGTCAACGCGCTTTCGACCTGGCTGGAGCTCCGCATCTGCCGGGACGGCTACGTGTGGGAGCAGCGCTACGAGCGAGGGCGTCCCGTCACCGAGCTGACCAGGGGCGAGGCCACCGACGAGACCGGCACCCAGATCACCTTCCTTCCGGACGACGAGATCTTCGAGACGCTGGACTTCGACTATCAGGTCCTCCTCGAACGTCTCCGCGAAACTGCGTTCCTCACCAGGGGTCTCCGGATCGAGCTCACCGACGAAAGGGCCGAGGGCCAGAAGGTCGAGTTCAAGTACGACGGCGGCATCGAGGACTTCGTCCGCTTCCTCAACGAGAACAAAGAGGCGATGCACCGGAAGGTCGTCTACTTCGAGGGCGAGGACGAAGACGGTGCGGTCGAGGTAGCGATGCAGTGGAACGGCTCCTACCAGGAATCGATCTTCAGCTTCGCCAACAACATCAACACCCACGAGGGAGGCACGCACCTCTCGGGCTTCAGGGCCGCCCTGACCCGGACCCTCAACGCGTACGCACGCAACAAGGGACTGCTGAAGGAGAAGGACGACAACCTCGCTGGCGAGGACGTCCGCGAGGGCCTCACCGCGGTGATCTCGGTCAAGCTCCACGATCCCCAGTTCGAGGGCCAGACCAAGACCAAGCTCGGCAACCCGCCGATCCGCGGCCTGGTCGAGGAGACCGTGAACCGGAAGCTGGCGGAGTTCCTGGAGGAGAACCCGGGCGAGGCCCGCGGGATCATCACCAAGGCGGTCGAGGCCGCCCGGGCCCGCATGGCTGCGCGCAAGGCACGCGACCTGACCCGCCGCAAGTCCGCGCTCGAAAACTCGACCCTGCCCGGCAAGCTCGCCGACTGTTCGGTCCGCGATCCGCAGCACGCGGAACTGTTCGTGGTCGAGGGTGATTCGGCCGGCGGCTCGGCCAAGCAGGCCCGCGACCGTTCCACCCAGGCGGTGCTGCCGCTGCGCGGCAAGATCATCAACGTCGAGAAGAGCCGCATCGACAAGGTGCTCGCCAACAACGAGATCCAGGCGATGATCACCGCGATCGGCACCGGCATCCACGATGAGTTCAACCTCGAGGAGGCCCGGTACCACAAGATCATCATGGCGACGGACGCCGACGTGGACGGCGCCCACATCCGGACGCTCGTCCTGACCTTCCTCTACCGGCAGATGCAGCCGCTGATCGACGCGGGCTTCGTCTACATCGCGAAGCCCCCGCTCTACAAGGTCCGGCGCGGCAACCAGGAGACCTACCTGGACAAGGAGTCGGAACTCGAGGAACTGCTCCTCCGCGATCGCCTCGAGGAGTTCGAGGTGACCGACGCCGACGGCAAGTCGGTGAAGCTGAACAAGAGCCGCTGGCAGAGCTACGTCCGCCGGAGCAAGGAGTACGAGGGCTGGCACGCCGCCCTCCAGGCCGAGTTCGGCAACGATGTCGTCCGGTTCGTGTCCGAGTCCCGTCTGCTGGACGAGACCGCGACCACGGTCGACGAGGTCCGCAGGATCCTCGGCGACGTGCCCCAGGAAGGCGACGCCTTCGAGACCGAGATCCTCTCGCAGAAGGGAGAGGAGACCACGGTCAAGGCCATCCATCTCCGCACCGGGCTCGCCCGCAACCACGTGCTGCCCGCGGCGCTCTTCGAGAGCACCGAGTACCGGCGCTTCGCCTCGGTCCACGCCGAGCTGAAGTCGGCCTTCGGCCGGCCGCCGTTCCGGGTCACCCTCAAGGACCGGGTCGAGGAGGCGGACGGCATCCTGGGGATCCACGAGGCCGTCCTCAACCTCGCGAAGCACGGCGTCCAGCTGACCCGATTCAAGGGGCTGGGCGAGATGAACGCGGACCAGCTCCGCGAAACGACCATGGACCCGGCCACGCGGACCCTCCAGCGCGTGACCCTGGAGGACGCCACCGCTGCCGACCAGATCTTCTCGATGCTGATGGGGGACCAGGTGTCACCCCGCCGAGACTTCATCGAGACCTACGCCAAGGAGGCGAGCAACCTCGATGTCTGATCCCGTCGAATTCGAACTCCCGGGAGGAAAGGCCTGATGGCGCTCGAAGCCCTGACCGGACACATCGAGGACCGCGAGCTCGAGCTGGAGATGCGCTCCAGTTACATCGACTACGCGATGAGCGTCATCGTCGGGCGCGCCCTGCCCGACGTGCGCGACGGCCTCAAGCCGGTCCACCGCCGCGTTCTCTACGGCATGCACGACCTCGGTCTGCAGCCGAACCGCCCGTACCGCAAGTCGGCGACCATCGTCGGCGAGGTCATGGGCAAGTACCACCCCCATGGCGACTCCGCGATCTACGACACGCTGGTCCGCATGGCGCAGGACTTCTCCCTGCGCTACCCGCTCGTCGACGGCCAGGGCAACTTCGGCTCGATCGATGACGACGCCGCGGCAGCGATGCGGTACACGGAGGCGAGGCTCACCCGTCTCGCCACCGAGATGCTGCGGGACATCGATTCGGACACGGTCGACTTCGGCCCGAACTACGACGGGTCGCAGCGCGAGCCGCTGGTCCTGCCCTCCCGCTTCCCGAACCTGCTGGTCAACGGCGCCTCGGGCATCGCGGTCGGCATGGCGACCAACATCCCGCCGCACAACCTCGGCGAGGTCGCCAAGGCCGTGGCGGCCTACATCGACAACCGTGACATCGACGTGGACGGATTGCTTGAGCACATCCAGGGTCCGGACTTCCCGGGTGGCGGACTGCTCGACCCGACCGGGCTCAAGGAGGCGTACCGGACCGGCCGCGGGTCGGTGAAGGTGCGTGGACGCATCCACTCGGAGCCGCTCAAGGGAGGCAAGGACGCCCTGATCGTCACCGAGCTCCCGTTCCAGGTGAAGAAGGGTGGCGAGGCTGGCCTGATCGCCAAGATCGCCACCCTGGTCCGCGACAAGAAGCTGGACGGCATCTCGGATCTCCGGGACGAGACGGACCGCAGCGGCATGCGGATCGTGATCGAGCTGAAGCGCGGCGCGGTGCCGAACACCGTCCTCGCGAACCTCTTCAAGAAGACCCAGCTCCAGACCTCGTTCGGCATGAACATGGTCGCGCTGGTCGACGGGGTGCCCCGCACTCTCGGCCTGAAGGAAATGATCGCCCACTACGTCGAGCACCAGCGCGAGGTGGTCACGAGGCGAACCCAGTACAAGCTGCGTCGCGCCGAGGCCAGGGCCCACATCCTGGAAGGCCTGCTCATCGCGCTCGACAACCTCGACGCCGTGATCGCGCTCATCCGCGGCTCGTCCGACCCGGATGTCGCCCGCGACGGACTCATGAGCGAGTTCGACCTGAGTCGCGAACAGGCGCAGGCGATCCTCGACATGCGGCTGCAGCGCCTGACCGCTCTCGAGTCCGACAAGATCCGGCAGGAGCACGCCGAACTGATGGAACTCATCGGCGAACTGCGGGCGATCCTCGGGGACGAGGACCGGGTGTACGGCCTGGTCAAGGACGAGCTCGTCGAGCTGATCGACACCTACGGTGACGAGCGCCGCACCGAGCTGCAGTACTTCGGCGGCGACATCGACATCGAGGACACCATCGCCGAACAGCAGATGGTGATCTCGCTGACCAACACCGGGTACGTGAAGCGCCTGCCGGTCGACTCATACCGGCAGCAGCGGCGCGGTGGCGTCGGGGTCACGGGGATGAACCTGAAGGAAGGCGACTACATCGAGCACCTCCACATCTGCTCGACCCATGACTTCCTGCTGTTCTTCACCAACTTCGGCAAGGTCTACCGCAAGAAGGTCTACGAACTCCCCGAGGGCTCGAGGCAGGCAAGGGGATCCGCCCTGGTCAATCTCCTCCCCCTCCGCGAGGGCGAGAAGGTGATGGCCGTCATCCCGACCCGCGAGTTCAAGGAACACAAGTACCTCGTGTTCGCGACCGCCGACGGACAGGTCAAGAAGACCGAGTTCATGGAGTACAACACGCCGATCAAGGCCGACGGCATCATCGCCATCAAGATCCGCGAGGGCGACGAGCTGGTCGGGGTCCAGGGTACGTCCGGCGAGGACGACCTCCTCCTGGTGTCCAAGTCCGGCCACGCCAGCCGCTTCCACGAGGACCAGGCCCGCCCGATGGGCCGCGGCACGGCCGGGGTCCGGGGCATGAACGTCAGCCAGAAGGACAATCGGGTCCTTTCGCTCACCGTGGCCCGGGACGACTCCGAGCTGCTGGTCGTGACCGAGAACGGCTACGGCAAGCGGACCGACGTCTCCGAGTACCCGGTGAAGAACCGCGGTACCAAGGGCGTGCTCACGGTCAAGCTGACCGAGGCCAAGGGCGGTCTCGCCGGCGCCCTGATCGTCCGCGAGCACCAGGAACTGATGTTCATCACCGAGAACGGCATGGTCCAGCGGACCGGGGTCGGCGGGATCAGCAAGACCGGTCGCGCCACCCAGGGCGTCAAGGTCATGAACGTCAAGGAAGGTGACCGGATCAGCGCCGTCGCGCTGGTGGTCGAGTCGAACGGCGATCAGTCCAGCGACGGGGATGCCCCCGACCAGCCCGAGCTCGAAGCCGGGGCTACGTCGGATACGAACCCAGATTCCTGACCCACTCGGCCTTGGACTTGAGGCCCTCGATCGCGGCGTCGATCGGGGGCTCTCCCGTCTTCCCCTCGACGTCGATGAAGAAGCGGTAGCGCCCGAGTTCCCGTCGCATCGGCCGGGACTCGATCCGCACCAGGTTGATGTCCCGCTTCGAGAACTCGAGGAGGGCGTCCACCAAAGCGCCCGGATGGTCCGCCCCGAGTTCCGCGAACGCGAGGCTCGTCTTCCAGGAGCCGCCCCGGTCCCCGGTCCCGCTTGCGGCGGGATCCTCGGCGTCGCGCGGTGCCAGCCAGAGGAACCGGGTCACGTTGCCGGGTTCGTCCTCGATCCCCTCGCGGATCACCTCGCATCCATACAGCCGGGCCGCCCGTGCCGGTGCGAGCGCCGCCCACGGTTCGTCGCTCGCCGCCACCTCGCGCGCGGCGGCGCTGGTGCTGGACGCAACCCTCAACTCGGCGCGCGGCAGTTCGGTCCGCAGGAAACGGGCACACTGGGCCAGCGGTTGGGGGTGCGAGATCACGACGCGGATGTCGGCCGGGTCGAGCCCGGGCCGGCCGATCAGCGCCGAACGGATCTCGTGGTCGTACTCCCCGGCGATCCGGACCGAGTCTGCGGCCTCGATCAGCGCGTCCAGCGTGGGCCGCACCGAGCCCTCGATCGAGTTCTCCACCGGCACCAGCGCCCGGTCGGCTTCGCCCTTCGCCACCGCCTCGATCGCGGCGGGGATCGTCTCGGTGATCAGCGGGACGAAATCCCCCTGGGCGAAGGGCGACACCTCGAGGGCGTCCTCGCTGAACGTTCCGGGCGGACCGAGGTAGGCGACGCGCACGGCGCCTATCCGAAGTTGACGGTGTAGGAAGCCTCGTTGTTGTCCAGCAGCTGCTCGCCCGGAACTCCCTCGACGGAGACGTCGATCGTCACCTCGCCGGTGGGCGCCGGGGTCAGCGGGATCGAAGCGGTGCCGGTCTCACCCGCGCCCAGCGTCGGGATCGATCCATCGAGGGTGGTGCCGCCGTAGCTGACGGTCACCGCGACGTTCGATTCCTCGGCCGTGCCCTGGTTCTGGACGCTGACTTCCAGCGTCGGATCGGTGCCCGCCGGGATCGTCGTGGAGACATCCGGGGTCAGGGTCACCCCGCCGATCGAAACCGAGCTGATGCCGGTGCCATGGATGAGACCGTCGTTCGGGTCCTCGGTACTCGTCGTACCGGACACCCCGCCGAGCGCGTCGTCGATCGCCTCGACCGAGATCCACTCCTCCGGCTTCGCGAGGAACGTGCTGCGCGGCACCGGCGGCGCGCTCGCTCCGTTCGAGGCGATCGTGTTGTCCACCTCGTGCCGGGTCACACGGTTGTAGAGGACGTCGGCCGCGCTCAGGACCTGCATCTGGGCGGCGATCTGACGCTTCGCGGCATCGGCGCCCTCCTTGCCCAGGGCGGTCGGCATCTTGTCCGCGATCTCGTTCATCGCACCGGAGCGCAGCTGGTAGACGAGGGTCAGGGAGTCCTGCGCGGAGCTCATGTCACCGGGCGTGTCAAGCTTTTCGACCCGGCTGAGGAAACCGTCCATCGCCGAACGGTCCGACTGGATCTCGCTCGTGAACTCGGTCACGCTGAGCTGGCCCGGATCCTTCAGGCGACCGAAGAACGACTTCCCGAGCGCATTGGTCTCGTTGACGATCTGCGTGACGTTGTTCGCGTACTCCTCGAGGCTGCGGTTCTTGCGGGCGTCGAGGCAGCCCTTCGCGGCGAAGATGAGCAGGATCAGGACCAGGAGTCCCCCGCCGAGCGCGATCGCTCGGCGGATCAGCAGCTGCTGACGCTCGCCGTCGGAACGCGTCCGACGCGGCCGCCCGCCCCCGCTGCCTCCACGGCCCGAACCGCGTCGACGTCGCGGAGCCGGCGCGTCGTCGGGATCCAGCGAGGAACGAAGGGTGGGCCCGTCACCGGGCGCCCCCTCGCCGGGGACGTCCGCGAAGAGATCGTCCGCGGGATCGTCATTTGATTTGTACGGGTCGGAAAACTCCAAAGGTTCACCTGCCGAACGACTTTCGGCGTGGCCAATGTATTCCCTTTACTTGAAAGCCGCCCTCCGACACCGAGCGTGAAACGGGAGGTCCGGCGGCCTCGGCGCCGAAATCTCCACGGAGATGAACGGAACCATCGTCCTCAACAGATTCGAAATGGGCGAACGCCTCGGCGCCGGGGGCTTCGGCACCGTCTACCGTGCGTGGGACCGTCGCCTCGAACGCGAGGTCGCCGTGAAGGTCATCGAGACCAGGGCGGAATCGGGTCCCCGGATCCAGCGCGAGGCCAAGGCCGCGGCCCGGCTGAACCACACGGGCATCGTGACCCTGTACGAGTTCGCCCATCACGAGTACGGCCGCGAGGGTGGCCGGGCCTACCTCGTGAGTGAACTGGTCGAGGGATCCACCCTGAGGGAACTGATCGATGAGGACCTGCTCAGCGACCGCGAGATCGCGGAGATCGGGATCGACATCTGCGAGGCCCTCGACCACGCGCACTCGCGCGACGTCGTCCATCGCGACATCAAGCCGGCCAACCTGATCGTGCCGCACGGCCGCGGCGGGGCGAAGCTCATGGACTTCGGGGTCGCCCGCCTGACGGACGGCGACGACCTCACCAACACGGGTGACGTGCTCGGCACGCTCTCCTACATGTCACCCGAGGCGGCGGAGGGCAATCCCGTCACCTCCGCCGGCGACGTGTACTCGCTTGCGCTCACGCTGTTCGAGGCCTGGACCGGCGAGAACCCCCGACGACGCTCGACTCCGAGCCAGACCCTGAGGGCGATCGAGAAGGACCTCCCCCTCCTCTCGGACCTGCGGCCCGACCTCCCGGCGGGGATGACCGAGGTCGTCGACGCATGCCTCGACCGGGTCCCGGAGTTCCGCCCCACGCTCGAGGATCTCGGGCCCGCGCTCGAGGCGGCGCTACCCGAACTGGACCGGACGGTACCCGGCGAGGATCGCCGGCGGGTCGCGGTGCCCGCATTCGCCGACGGCAATCTCGACCTGGGCCGGATCGCCTGCGCGGCCGCCGTCTGCGGCATGGTCGCGACGGGGATGATCGTGAGCGGGGCGGCCGATCCCGCCTCCGTCGCACTCCTCACCGTAATCTCGGCACTGCTCACGCTGCTCAAGCCCAAGGCCGGGTTCCTCGCCGGCGGGGTGCTCCTCGGAGGGTGGATGGCCCTCATGGCGGGACTCCCGGGCGCCGCCCTGGTGGTCCTGCTCGTGTCGGTCCCCCCGGCCCTGCTGACCCGCGGCTCCGGGCGCCCCCTCGCGCTCGCAGCGATCGGGCCGCTGCTCGGCACCCTCGGCATGGCCCCCTTCCTGCCGCTCCTCGCGGCCCTGGCGACGGAGTGGCGCGACCGTGTCGTGGTTGCGATCACCGGCCTCTGCTTCACGGCCCTCGCCGAATCCGTCACGGGCCGAGGCCTGTTGTTCGGCAAGATCGAGACGGCCGAACCGGGCTGGGCCGAATCGGCGCAGACCGCGGTGACGGGCCTCATCGTGCCGGTGGTCAGCTCTCCTTCGTTCCTGCTCTCCGCCGTCGTCTGGGCTGCAGTGGCCCTGCTCGTCGGGGCGATCGTCGGGTGGACCCGGCATCGCGCGGGTGGGGTGGAGCGCGAGCCACTAACCATCGCTCCCGTAGGATCTGGTCGTGTCCCCAACGCCCACTGAGCCGCGGCGATGAGCGTCTTCCGCAATCTCGAGGCCCGCATCGAGGGTCTGGTCGAGGGGGTGTTCAGTCGTGCCTTCAGTTCCGAGGTGCAGCCGGTGGAGCTGGCCCGCAAGCTCGCGAAGGAGATGGACTCCCACAAGACCGCCTCGGTTTCGCGCGTGTACGTGCCGAACGAGTACACGGTGCACCTCTCGCCGAAGGACCGCGACAAGCTGGAGGGTTACGAACGCTCGCTCGAGCAGGAGCTTTCCGGGTACCTGCTCGAACACGCCCGCCGCAAGGGCTATGACCTCCTGACCAGACCAGAGGTCCATTTCAACACCGACGACCGGCTCCGGCTGGGCGAGTTCGGGATCCAGGCCCGGCTGGTCAAGCCGCCGGCCCGCGAGGGCGAGATGCCGAGCCAGGCCGACGAGGGCCACACGATGGTCTACAAGGCGGCGCCCCCGGCCCCGCCGGAGGAGCCCACGCGCCGCGAGCCGGCGCGGCCCGCCCCGACCCGGGCGATCGTCGACCTCGACGATCGCCGCTACGTACTCGACGGGCCCCGCGCGGTCCTCGGTCGCTCGGACCAGGCCGAGTGCGTTCTGCGGGATCCGAACGTCTCACGGCGGCACGCCGAGCTCCGTCAGGATGCCTCCGGACAGTGGGAGATCGTCGACCTCGGCTCGACGAACGGCGTCAAGGTCAACGGCCGCCGGGTCACCAAGGCACCTCTCCGCGAGGGCGACCAGGTGACCGTTGGAACCACGACCTTCCGCTTCGGGATCGAGCGGTAACCCCGGGCTCGTCAATTGGACTACGAACCGATTTCAGTTGCACTCAAGTTCGGATTCCTGGCCGTCCTCTACCTGTTCCTCCTCTGGATCGCCAACAGCGCCCGCAAGGACCTCAAGCGCAACCAGGGTTCGGTCGGGTTCGACGGGGACGCCACGATCGGGTCGATCCCGGGCGGCAGCTCCTACGATGCGTGGCTCGTCGTGACCCGCGGCGGCGGGATCGATCCGGGTACCCGGTTCGACGTCTTCGGCGGGGTGACCCTGGGCCGGTCGGGCGAGGCGGACATCTCGTTCACCGACCGGTATGCGTCCGGCCTCCACGCGAGGCTCTACCCTCGCGGTGACAGATACTTCCTGGAAGACATGAACTCGACCAATGGCACCCTGCTCGATGGCGCCGCCGTCACGGGCGAGGCCGAGGTGCGTGACGGGAGCCTGATCGAGATCGGCGACACAGCCTTCCGGTTTGAACTGGAGCGTCCGTGAGTAGATCGAGGAAACCAGCATGCTGAGGGTCTCCGGACATTCGGAACGGACCGACGTCGGCCGACAGCGCCAGGCCAACGAGGACTCGTACCTCGCCAGGTCCCCGCTGTTCGTCGTGGCCGACGGCATGGGCGGGGCCCAGGCCGGCGAGGTCGCGTCCCTCACCGCGATCCAGGCTTTCCAGGGTGGCATGCCGGACGGCAACCCCGAGGTCGCCATCGAGCGCATGATCGCGACCGCGAACCGGAACATCCACGAACAGGCCCATTCGGATCCGTCGCTCGCGGGCATGGGAACCACGATCACGGTGGCGGCCGTCGATTCGGAGGCCGAGCGGGTCGTGATCGGACACGTGGGCGACTCGCGTGCCTACCGGCTCCGCGACGGAATCATCCAGCGCCTGACCAAGGACCACTCGCTGGTCGAGGAGATGCGGCGTCGCGGCCAGATCACCGAGGAGCAGGCCGAAGATCATCCCCAGCGTTCGATCATCACCCGTGCCCTCGGCCCGGAACCCGAGGTGCAGGCGGACCTGCAGAGCGTGGATGCCGACCCCGGGGACATCTTCCTGCTCTGTTCCGACGGCCTGACCACGATGATCGGCGACGACCGCATCCGCGAGATCCTGATGGGGGCCACCAGCCTCGACGCGGCCGCGCGAACCCTGGTCGACGAGGCGAACCGCGCCGGCGGGCGGGACAACATCACGGTGATCGTCTTCCAGGTCGAGGATCCCTCGAACCCGATCCCGCGTGGCGAACAGCCGACCATGGTCCGGTCCGGCGCGAGTGCACGCGCCGCCCGCCACCAGGCCGGGCCGGGCCGGGGTCCCCGCCGGGGTCGCGTCGTCGCCGGAATCCTCGCGGCGCTGGCCGTGCTGCTGATCCTCGCCGGCGGTCTCTTCTTCGCCACCCGCCAGGCCTGGTTCCTCGGTACCGATCCGGCGGGACGGGTAGCGCTCTACCAGGGCCTCCCCTACGAGTTGCCGTTCGGCATCGACCTCTACAGGCTCAAGTACTCGAGCGCGGTCCAGACCGACTCGCTGCCCGAGCAGCGGCAGCGCGCCGTGACGGACCACACCCTGCGTTCCGAGGATGACGCCACCTCCCTGATCGAGGACATCGAGAGCAGCGAGGGTCTGACGGGGTGAGCGCCTCCCGCAACCGGGAACTGCTGGCCCTCGTCCCGGTCGCCCTGCTCCTGACCCTCGGCTTCGCCGCGGTCTTCGCGCAGAACGACAACCAGCTGACGAACCTGAGCCTGTCGTACGGGCTCTACTTCCTGGCGATCTGCCTGGCCACCCACATCTACATCCGGATCCGCCTCCCGGACGCCGACCCCTACCTGTTCCCGCTCCTCGCCCTGCTCACCGCGATCGGCCTGGTGATGCTCTATCGCCTCGATTCGGAGACGGGCAACGAGCTGGCCCGGGACCAGGCGAACTGGTTCGTGCTCGGCCTGCTCCTTTTCGCCCTGGTGATCCATTTCTTCCGGGACTACTCGGTCCTGGAGCGGTACCGGTACACAATCGCGCTGGTCAGCCTGGCCCTGCTGATGGCTCCGCGACTGCCCGTGATCGGATCACAGGTGAACGGTGCGTACCTCGGGATCAGCCTCGGGCCGATCTCCTTCCAGCCGGCCGAGCTCGCGAAGCTCGGGATCGTGATCTTCCTCGCCAGCTACCTGCGCGAGCACCGGGAACTCCTCGTGGTCGGCGCACGCCGGATCCTCGGGATCACCTTCCCTCCCCTGAAGCACTTCGGGCCCCTGCTGGTTGTCTGGGGCGCAGCGATGTTCATGCTGATCTTCATCCGCGACCTCGGCAGCTCGCTGATGTTCTACGCGGCCTTCCTCGCCCTGATCTACGTCGCGACCGGGCGGATCTCGTTCGTGATCATCGGGATGGCGATGTTCATGGCCGGCGCCTGGGTGATCTACAACACGGTGCCCCACGTCACCGACCGCGTCGACATCTGGCTCGATCCGTACCAGGACCCGTCCGGAGCCGGGTACCAGATCCTCCAGTCGATGTTCGCGATGGCGGACGGCGGCCTGTTCGGCGAGGGGTTCGCCCAATCGATGGTGCAGATACCGGGGACCGACAGTCCACTCCTCCCGGCCGCCCACACGGACCTCATCTACACCCTGATCACGGCGGAGCTCGGCCTGTTCGGTGCCTGCGGGATCATCGCCATCTACCTCCTCGTCGCGGCCCGCGGGTTCAAGGTCGCGCTGATGGCGAACGACGGTTTCTCGAAACTGCTCGCCACCGGCCTCACCACCGTGTTCGCATTCCAGGCGTTCGTGATCATCGGTGGCGTAACCAGGGTGATCCCGCTGACCGGCGTCACCCTTCCCCTGGTTTCCTACGGAGGCAGTTCGATCCTCGCCAACTTCATCCTCCTGGCGTTGTTGCTCCTCGTCTCGGATCGCGCCCGACGCGAGGCGCGGGAAGGCGTCTAGCCCGTGAACGCGAGGATCGTCAAACTCTTCGCCTTCATCGGCGTGGCGTTCGCGGTGCTGGTCGGCTTCACGTCCTACTGGACGGTGTTCGACGCCGAGAACCTGAAGAACGAGCGGGTCAACAAGCGGCCGCTGTTCAAGGCGCAGCAGATAGAACGGGGGCGGATCCTCACCGCAGACGGCGAGGTGATCGCCCGGTCGATCCGCAAGGGCCAGGGGGCATCGACCCGGTTCGTGCGGGACTACCCGGAGGGCGACACCTACGGCCATCCGATCGGGTACAGCTTCGTCCAGTACGGGAACTCGGAGTTCGAGGCGTTCCACAACTCCGAGTTGATCGGGGACGACAACGAGTTCGCCTCGGTCTTCGACGAGTTGCGCGGGAAGGATCCGGTCGGCAACGACATCGTGACCTCGCTGGATGCGGACGCCCAGCGCACGGCCTTCGAGATGCTGGCGGGCCAGCCGGGGGCGGTAGTCGCGATCGAACCGGACACCGGGGCCGTCAAGGCGATGGTCAGCGTGCCGCCGTACGACCCGAACACGATCCCGACGGAGTTCGCCGCGCTCAACGAGGACCCGGCCGCGCCGATGGTCAACCGCCCCGTGCAGGGTCAGTATCCGCCGGGCTCGACCTTCAAGCTGGTGACCGCGGCCGCGGCCCTCGACTCGGGCGCGATTAGCCCCGACGACACGATCGCCTCGCCCGCGACGATCGACATCCAGGGCAACCCGCTCGCGAACGCGGACAACACCGATTACGGCGAGATCAACGTCACGACCGCGCTGACGCACTCGGTGAACACGTACTTCGCCCAGCTCGGCGAGGAACTCGGCACCGGGACGCTGGAGGACTACATGACCAGGTTCGGGTTCAACGCGAAGCCCGAGCTGGACCTGCCGGACGGGCAGATGTCCACCTCCGGCGTCTTCTCGAACGGGAGGCTCCTCACCGGCGACGACCCGATGGACGTGGGTCGCCTCGCGATCGGCCAGGAGCGGCTCCTCGCCACTCCGATCCAGATGGCGGAGGTCGCCGCGACGATCGCGAACGGCGGCGACCTGATGAAGCCGCGCATCTGGTCGAAGGTGCTCGATCCGGACGGGCGCACCAGGAAGACGATGAGCCCGGAGAAGCAGTCGGACGTGATCTCGGAAGAGACGGCGGCCGAGCTGACCGAAGCGATGCGGGACGTGGTGAACGAGGGAACCGGCACCGCCGCCGCACTGAGCGGGATCGACGTCGCCGGCAAGACGGGCACGGCCGAGATCCCGGACGTCGACCGGTGCAACGGACTGCCCAACCAGGCCTGGTTCGTGGGATTCGCCCCGGCGGACGACCCGCAGATAGCGGTGGCGGCAACGGTCGAATGCACGGACGGTCAGGGTGGCACCGTCGCAGCCCCCATAGCCGCCGCAGTGATGCAGACCCTCCTCGAGGACTGACCACACAGGAGAAATCGGGCCGACCTAGAAGGAATCCCGGATGAGACTCAGCGAAGGAATGGTCATCGACAACCGGTACCGGATCGAGTACCTGATCGGTTCCGGCGGGATGGCCGACGTGTGGCTCGCGGAGGACCTGGAGCTGCCGCGCCGGGTCGCCCTGAAGGTGCTTCACGAACGGTACGCGAGGGACCCCGAGTTCATCGCCCGTTTTCGCCGGGAGGCGGAGTCGGCGGCTTCGCTTCAGCACGTGAACATCGTCTCGATCTTCGACCGCGGCCAGGTCGGCGACACCTACTACATCGCGATGGCCTACATCGAGGGCCGCACGTTGCGCGAGCTGATCAGCCTGGGTCTCACGCCGCCGGAGTCGGTGGCGATCGTGCGACAGATCCTCGAGGCCGCGGGTTTTGCCCACCGGCATGGCGTCGTCCACCGTGACCTGAAGCCCCTGAACGTACTCGTTGATTCGACGGGCCTCGCCACGGTCACCGATTTCGGCATCGCCCGCGCCGGCATCTCCGAGATCACGGAGGAGGGCTCGGTGATGGGCACGGTCCACTATCTCTCGCCGGAGCAGGCGCAGGGTTACGAGGTCAGCCCGCAATCGGACCTCTATTCGATCGGCGTGATCCTGTACGAGTGCCTGACCGGCCGGGTCCCGTTCGACGGGGACACGGCGGTCGCGGTGACCCTGCAGCAGCTGCGCGAGGACCCGGTGCCGCCGAGTTCGTGGAACCCGGCGGTGTCGCCCGCGCTCGACGCGGTCGTTCTGCGCGCCCTCGCGCGGGAGCCCTACGAGCGGTTCCCGGACGCCGACAGTTTCATCGCCGCCCTGGACGCGGCGGAAGCGGATCCGGGTGAACCGGTGCAGGAGGAGAAGAAGTGGTGGAAGTGGGCGCTGGTCACGCTCGCCGTGCTGGTCGGCCTGCTCGTCGCCTTCCTCGCGACCCGCAGCCACACCGTGGACGTCCCGAACGTGGTGGGCGAGACGAGCGACGCCGCCGTGACGAAGCTGAACGACGAGGGCTTCAAGGTGAACCTCGAAAGGGAACACAACCCGTCCGTGCCGAACAACCAGGTGTTCGAGCAGGATCCCTCGGGCGAGTCGGACAAGGACTGCGACTTCCTCGGGCTTTCCTGTTCGAACCCGACGGTGACCCTGAAGGTGAGCGGCGGTCCGGGCATGGCCGAGGTGCCGGACGTGACGGGCCTCAGCCAGGACGAGGCGGAAAACGAGCTGGAGGAGGCCGGGTTCAAGGCGAGCATCGAGACGGAGCCTTCCCCGGATGTGGAGAAGGGGCTCGTGATCTCGACGAGTCCGGCCGGGGGCGAGATGGCCCGCCGCGGCTCGACCGTGACGGTGACCGTGTCCTCCGGGGTCGACAAGGTGAAGGTCCCGGCACTGGTGGGGATGACCCTGAACGCGGCCAGGCAGCAGCTGAAGGCAGTCGGGCTCGAGTTCTCGTCGTCGCAGGAGACGAGCGACCGCCCGAAGGGCGAGGTCCTCACGCAGTCCCCGGACGCGGGAACCGAGGTCGATCCGGGCTCGTCGGTCACCCTGACCGTGTCGGCCGGCCCCGACGAGTCGCAGGTCTCCGTGCCGAACGTCGTCGGGCTCACCCAGTCCGATGCCGAATCCCAGCTGAGGACGGCGGGGCTCGTCGCGAGCGTCCAGACGCAGAGCACCTCGATCCAGCCGCAGGACGGCCGGGTGATCAACCAGAGCCCGTCGCCGAGCACGAAGGTGGCCGAAGGGTCGACCGTCGTCATCACGGTCGGGAGCTACGACCCCGATGCCGGGGGCGGCGGCGGTGGTGGCGGCACCGGCGGCATCGGAATCGACTAGGGCGGGCTGCCCCGGCCGGGGTCCGACCGACTAACGTTCCAGCCGATGAGAGTCGCAGTCCTGAGTGGTGGCCGTTCCAGCGAACACGAGATTTCCCTGCTCTCGGGCGAAGCGGTCGCCGGGGGCCTGGAGGCCGCGGGCCACGACGTGACCCGGATCAAGATCGAGAAGTCGGGCGCGTGGATTATCGACGGCCGGCCCGTCGCGATCCGTCCCGGCGAGGGCCTGACCTGCGGTGGCGACCTGCTCAGCATCGACGTGGTCTTCCCGGTGCTGCACGGCCCGTTCGGGGAAGACGGCGTGACCCAGGGCACGATCGACACGGCCGGGCTCCCGTACGCGGGTTCGGATGTGCTGGCCTCGGCGGTCTGCATGGACAAGCTGACGCTGAAGCGGCTCTGCGGTTTCCACGGGATCCCGCAGGTGGATTTCGTCCAGGCCTTCACTCCCGGCTGGGAGGAGAAGGCGAAGGGCCTCGAGTTCCCGCTGTGGGTGAAACCTTCGCGGCTGGGTTCGAGCGTCGGGATCACCAAGGTGACCGACCCGTCCGGGCTCGCCGCCGCGGTGGACGAGGCGGCCGGGTTCGATCCCCGCGTGATCATCGAGGCGAACTCGAGCGGCCGGGAGATCGAGTGTTCCGTCCTCGGCAACCGGGAGCCGGAGGCGTCCCTGCCGGGCGAGATCCTCACCGACGACGAGTGGTACGACTACGAGGCCAAGTACACGGAGGGCCGCACCGACATCGCCGCCCCGGCCGACCTGGACGAAGAGACGACGGCCCGCGTCCGTGAACTTGCCACCCAGGTCTTCACCCTCGCCGGCTGCGCCGGACTGGCCCGCTGCGACTTCTTCGTCGAGGAACGTGAGGGTGCCGAGCCCAGGATCCTCCTGAACGAGATCAACACCATCCCCGGCTTCACCCGGACCTCGGTCTACGCGAAGCTCTGGGAGGCCACGGACCTTCCCTATCCGGACCTCTGCAACCGCCTGGTCGAACTCGCGATCGACCGGCACAGATCGGAATCCGCGCACTCGTTCTAGGCCAACCGGTGCGGTCGGACCTCGCTCAGATGGAAGCGGGCGTCACTCCGGCCGGGGTCAGTCGAAGAGCCGGATGTCGCTGATCGCCACGCCGTAACCCGTTTCCGTTTCCGCCGGGTCGGTAATCCAGAGGAGGTAGTAGCGGTACTTGACCCCGGCGGTGATCAGGTCGATGCGTTGCTGCTCGGAGACCTCGGGGACCTGGGCGAGGCGGGTCCAGCCGGAAACGTCGTCCGGGACCGGGTCGTTGGAGCCGTACACCTCAAGGGTCCAGCCCGGGGTGGGCGTGCGGATCTCCATTTCGGTGGCGGCGACCGGTTCGCCCGTGTCCACGTACAGCCCGACCCCGTCCTTGTCGCCGAAACTGTCGGTCTCGTAGGTCTCGGTGGTCCATGCCGTCGCGCTCCGGTCATTGTCGAGCGAGAGGCTCACGTCCTCGGAATGCTCCTCGTCGTCGCCCTGGGGGTCGTAGTCGCTCGCGGCGACCAGGGAGATCTGCTTGCCGCTGTTGGGGGTGCCCCCGGCACCGCCGCCACCGCCCCCACCGGTGTCGCCGCGGGAGATGAAGTACGCGGTGCCGGCCGCGATGACCAGCGCCACGAGCAGCATCGCCACCGCGGGCCACGGGGAGGTCCGAGAGGTGGGGATCTGCCGACGGGGCGGAGCGACGGCGTCGAGCACCGACGTGGCCTCCCCCGTGGTGCCGCCGGCCCGGATCGCTTCGACCTCCAGCGCGGCCTGGAGATCGCCCGCCATCTCGTCGATCGACTGGTAGCGGTCATCAGGGTTCTTCGCGGTCGCGCGGTCCACCACCCGGGCGGAGGCGGCGCTGATGTCCGGGCGGATCGCCTGCACGTCGGGAAGCTCCTCGTTCACGTGCTTCATCGCGACGCCGATCTGGTTTTCGGCCTCGAACGGAACGTCGCCGGTCAACATCTCGAAGAGCACGATGCCGAGCGAGTAGATGTCGGAGCGGGGATCGACCTCCTTGCCCATCGCCTGCTCGGGCGCGACGTAGTCGGTGGTGCCGATCACCTTCCCCGTCGCGGTGACCCCCTCGTCGTTCAGCTCGCGCGCGATTCCGAAGTCCGTGAGCTTGGCCCGGCCCGTGGAATCGATCAGGACGTTCTGGGGCTTCACGTCCCGGTGGACCATGTTGCGTTCGTGGGCGACGCCGAGCCCCTGGGCCACCTCGAGCGCGTAGGCGAGCGCCTCTGTCGCGTCGAGCGCCCCGATCCGGCTGATCCGCTGCTTCAGGGTCTCGCCCTGGACGTACTCGAGGACGATGTACGGGCGCCCCTGGTCCTCGCCCGCGTCGATAACCGCGACCACATTCGGGTTCGAGAGCTTGGCGACCGCCCGGGCCTCCTGGTTGAAGCGCTCGAGCTGCTCCGGCTGTTCGGTCATCTCGCGGTGCATCAGCTTCACCGCGACGGGCCGGTCCAGCACCTCGTCCCGGGCGAGGTACACGGTGGACATGCCCCCGCTACCGAGCTTGGCTTCGAGGCGGTAACGGTCCGAGAGGACCGTTCCGATCATCTGCGAGCTGGCAGGCGGGTGACTCACTTCACCGATTTTGCCCGCGACTGCTCATGGCGCCGGAGGCTATCCGGAGACGCCGAATCCCGCAGTGGGACTGCCGATCTCGGGAAAAATTGCTCAACTGGATTCTCTCCCAGTATGAACACCCCGCAGGAGGGGCGGGGGCGCATCCCGGTCGGGATCGGGGAAGCCTCAGCGGGAGCGGCGGATGACCTGCCGGTCACCGTCCGCCACGTCGCCGATCCGGCGGGCCTCCGGGTAGTGCCTCCGGAGGATGTCGAGGGCGCCCTCCTCGTCCTCGGGCGGGACCACGACGCAGAAACCGCAGCCCATGTTGAAGACCTCGTACATCTCGTCTTCGGGTACCTCGGCCCGTTCGGCGATCAGGTCGAAGACGGGCTGCGGGGGCAGCGGGTCGGTGATCTCGTACGTGACCTCGGCCTTCAGCCGGAGCAGGTTGTCCAGCCCGCCCGAGGTGATGTGTGCGAGACCGTGGACCCGCGCGTCGGAAGCGATCAGTTCCATGATCGCCTTGACGTAGATCTCCGTCGGCTCGAGCAGGATCTCGCCGAGCGGTCGGCCGAGGCGGTCGTCGTCCCAGCTGATGCCGCTGAGCGCCGACCGGGCCAGCGTGTACCCGTTCGAGTGGATGCCGGACGAAGGCAGGCCGATCACGACGTCGCCCGGCGTCACACCGGAACCGTCGATGATCGAGTCGAGCGCGACGGTGCCGAAGCAGGCCCCGGCGATGTCGAAGCCCTTGACGAGGTCCCCGATCTGGGCGAGTTCCCCACCGGGGATCTCGATCCCCGCCAGTTCGGCTCCCCGGGCGAGACCGATCCCGATCTGCTCGCACTGGTCCGGGTCGGCTTTCTCGACCGCCAGGTAATCAAGCATCGCGATCGGTTCGGCCCCGACGCAGATGATGTCGTTGACATTCATCGCGATGCAGTCGATCCCGACCGTGTCGAACCGGCCGAGCTCCTCGGCGACGAGGAGCTTGGTACCGACGCCGTCGGTGGAGAGTGCGATCCCGGTCTCGTTGTCGAGACGCATCACCGCGGCGTAGTGGCCCTTCAGGTCCACCTGCCGGGTCGCCCGGCCGAGCTGGGCCCTGCCCAGTGCGGCGACCAGCCGGCCCACCGCGAGGTCTGCATCGGACTGGCTGACTCCGGCCTTCGCGTACGCGTCTTCGCTCATCGACGACAATTCAACAGGATCAACAGGGCGAAGAGGATGCGGTAGGCCGAGTAGGGGGCCAGGGCGCGGTCCCGTTCGACCATCCGGATCAGGTCGGTCGCGGCCATCGTGGAGGCGAAGGAGGTGGCGGTCCCGATCGCCAGCCAGCGAGCCTGGCGGCGCGAGATCCCCCGTTTGGCGAGCCTCGCGCCCTTCAGGCCGACCGCCCCGAGGATCACCGGGAGCGCGACCGTGCGGGAAAGCTGGTTGGCCTGATCCCGCGAGAACCTGCGCAGGCGGGCCGCCGTCAGGGTCGCCCCGTTCCGTGAGACGCCGGGGATCAGCGCGGCGGCCTGGGCGATCCCGAGGGCGAGACCGTCCTTCCAGTCCGCATCGCCCTTGCCCCGAATCTGGGGCGCCCGGTCCGCCAGGGCCATCGCGACCGCTCCCAGGATCAGCCCCGCCGCGGTTCCCCGGGGGCCGCCGAACCTGGACTCGATCACCCGTTCGAACGCGTAGCCGAAGGCCGCGGCGGGCAGGAAGGACAAGGCCAGGACCGAAGCGCGGCGCAGGTCGAACCCGGCCAGTTCGGTGCGGATCTCCCCCCGCCGTGTGATCATCAGAGCGAGCGCGGCGCCGCCGTGGAGGGCGACCTCGAAGCTCTTCCGCAGTTCCGGGTCGAGCTCGTCCGGATCCCAGCCCAGGAGCCGCGGCAACATCGCCAGGTGGGCGGAGCTGGAGATCGGCAGCAGCTCGGCCGGACCCTGGACGAGGCCGAGGATCACCGCGTGACCCGTTGCGCGACGGCTGTCACCAGATTCCGAAATCAGGGCGGGAATGCTAGAGGCCGGGTAGAATTCGCGGCTTCAATGCGCCGTCCCGACTTCCATCTGCGCCGGTACCAGCTCATGCAGATGGCTGGTGATGCGGTTCTCGTCGCGATCGCGTACTTCCTCGCCTTCCAGCTTCGCTTCATCGACGATCCCGGCACGATCCCCGCCCGGTACACGAACCTGCTCGTCCAGTCGATCGGGTTCGTGATCCTCGGGAAGATCCTGGTCTTCTACCTGTTCGGGCTCTACCAGAAGTGGTGGCGCTTCGTGGGCGGCCGCGACATCGCCCGCATCGTCCAGGCGGTCTCGGTCTCGAGCCTGCTCCTGGTCGTGCTCTTCACGGTGGTCCAGCCGTTCCCGCACGACCTGCCGCGGTCGGTGGCCGTCACCGACTTCCTGCTCACCCTGTTCCTGATCGCCGGTGCGAGGCTCGCCACCCGGTTGTTCAAGGAGCGACCGAACAAGGGCAACCGGATCGCCCGCGGCCGTGAGGTCCTGGTGGTCGGGGCCGGCTCTGGCGGCCAGATGGTCGTCCGGGAACTGCGCCTCAACCCGCACCTCGGCGAGACCGCGATCGGTTTCGTCGACGACAACAAGGACATGCGCGGCATGCGCATCCAGGGCATCTCGGTACTCGGCACCACGGACGAGATCGAGACGATCCTGGACGAGACCGAGCCGGACGAGGTGATGATCGCGATCCCGTCGGCGCCCGGCACCCTCCGGGCGCGGGTGGTGGCGGCGTGCCGCAAGCGCCAGATCCGGGTGCGGACGCTGCCGACGGTGTTCGAGCTCCTGCGTGGAGGGGTGCAGCTCAGCCAGCAGCTGCGTGAGGTCCAGGTCGAGGACGTGCTCGGCCGCGAACCGGTCGTGGTGGAGCTGGCGCGCGTCGGTGCCTACCTCGAGGACCAGGTCGTGATGGTGACCGGGGCCGGCGGGTCGATCGGCAAGGAGCTCTGCCGGCAGATCGCCCTGGTCGGGCCGAAGCTGCTGGTCATGCTCGATCACGCGGAGGACAACCTCTTCCAGATCGAGCGGGAGATGGTGGCCGAGCGTCACTTCAGCCGGGTCGAGGCGGTGCTGGCCGACTGCAAGGAGACCGAGCGGATGTTCGAGGTCATGCAGCGCTTCCGGCCCAACATCGTGTTCCACGCCGCCGCCTACAAGCACGTCCCTTTGATGGAGTCGAATCCGCTCGAGGCGGTCCGCAACAACGCGATGGCGACCAGGATCACGGCCGACACCGCGGCCGCGGCGGGGGCCGAGCGGTTCGTGCTGATCTCGACCGACAAGGCCGTGAACCCGAAGACGGTGATGGGCGCGTCGAAGGCGCTGGCCGAGTGGGCCGTCTCCGCCGCCGACGTCCGCCATCCCAACACCCGGTTCGTGAGCGTCCGCTTCGGCAACGTGCTCGGTTCGTCCGGGAGCGTCGTGCCGATCTTCAAACGGCAGATCGAACAGGGTGGCCCCGTGACCGTCACCCACCCGGAGATGACCCGCTTCTTCATGACGATCCCCGAAGCGGTCCAGCTCGTCATCCGGGCGGGAGACACCGGGGTAAGCCGCGGCGACGTGTTCGTGCTGGACATGGGCGAGCCCGTGAAGATCACCGATCTGGCCGAGAACATGATCAGGCTGGCGGGCCGCGAGCCGGAGACCGACATCGCGATCGAGTTCACGGGACCCCGTCCCGGGGAGAAGCTGCACGAGGAACTGTTCGGCCAGGACGAGCGTCCCCAGCCCACCGCTTCCAAGCGCATCATGCGGGCCGTGCGGGAGCATCCGATCGACCCCGACTGGATCATCCAGACGCTGGACGAGCTCGAGCAGGTGGTCCAGACCGGTGACGAATCGAACCTCGCGGAGATGGTCGTCCGGATCGCCGCGAACCCCGGCAGCGACCCGATCAGGGTTCCTTGACCCCGCATTCATCCGCCGTTCCTCTCTAACATGCCCCGGTCGGCATTTCCGGACGTAGGCCCACCCGTGCCGGAAGAGACGCCGTGACGATCAGAAAAGTGGAGATGAGTTGACCGACGTAATCCAGACCGTAGGCGCCTACGCCGGAATCGTCGCCCTCCTGGCACTGGGCGTGCTCTCGTTCCTGCTGTTCTCGCAGGCGCGCGACATTCGCCGGCTCCGCGAGTGGGCGGGCGGGGCACCGGAACGAGACGCCGAGGTCCGCGAGGTCAGCGAGATCATCGCCGAGGAGCGATCGGCCGAGCTGAAGGTGCTGGCAGACCGCGAGGAAAGGCGACTGGAGCGGGCGGGACTCGTCGAACCGTCGTTCTGGGATCGGCTCGGGCGCAGCGGCCGGATCATCGCGATCGTCGCGGCGGTGCTGGTCCTCGGTGCGGGCGCGGCCTGGGCGGCGACCAGCCTGCTCGACTCGGACTCCACGGACAGCCCCCGGAAGCAGCGTCGCCAGCAGGTCGCGAAGCAGGCCCAGACCCTCAACCCCGGGGACGTCCGGGTGGCCGTCCTGAACGGCACCGGTGGTGCCGAGACCGGGGTGGCCAGCGAGTACGCGGACGTGCTCGAGTCCGACGGCTACGACATGGGGGTGGTCTCCGACGCCACCGACACGTTCACCGAGAGCGTCGTGATGTACAAGAAGGGCAACGTAGCGGCCGCGAAGAAGGTCGGCAAGGCGGTCGGGATCACCGAGACCGAGCTGATGACCAGCGACATCGCCGAGCTCACCACCGGTGCCGAGGTCGTGGTGATCATCGGCACCGACCACGGCCCGCTGCCCGGGGAGTAGATGACAAACCCCGCCGGCTCCATGCGCCTGGGCTGGCTGGCCCCGCTCACCGTCGCGCTGCTCCTGATCGCCACGCTGGCGGCGTTCATCTGGTCGCAGCGGCTGAAGCGGGAGCCGCTGGTGATCGACCGGGTCGAGTACCGGGTGCTGGGCCTCCGCGAGGACGGGCCGCTGCCGACCGTGTTCAGCCCGAACGGCGACTGCCGCCGGGACCGCATGGGAATCCATTTCCGCACCACCAAGTCCGACACGGCCGACGTCGAGATCATCGGCCGGGGCGGCAACCCGATCCGCACCCTCGCGAAGGATCGGTTCTTCAAGCGGTACCGGGAGCACAAGCTCGTGTGGGACGGCCGCAAGGATGACGGGCGCATACCCCGTTCCGGCAAGTACCGGGTCCGGGTGACGATGCACGACAACGACCGGGTGCTCTACCTGCCCGGTTGGATCCGGCTCCACCGGTACGAGCCCCGTGGCGAGTCCGCCTGCCCGGAACCGGAGCGGGCCGGACCGGCCCGTGAGCCCGGGGAATCCTCCGGGCCCGTGGCCGGAGGGGAGGTGACCCCGTGATCGAGGCTCTGGTGGCGCTCGTCGCCGCGCTGGCCGCCGCCGTCGCGATCCTCGACCGGCCCGGCAGGCGGCGCTCGGCCGCCATGGCGATCGCGGGCATCCTCGTGCCGGTCCTGATCGCCGCGGACCAGTGGCATTCCGGGCCGATCACCGAACTCCGGGAGAGCCCGGCGCTGCTCGGCGCCGCGCTCGTCTGCGGCGCCGCTCTGGTCGCCCTCGTCGCCTGGTCGATCGACCGGTGGCCGGTGATGCTCCCGGTCCTCGTGCTGGTTGCCCTGCCCTTCCGCGTCCCCTTGAACGTCGGCGGCGAGGAGGCCAACCTGCTGCTGCCGCTCTACCTGGTCATGGCCGGAGGGGTACTGGCCTCGCTGATCCGGGCCCGACGCGGTGATCTCCTCCCGGCGAGCCCGACCGTCGAACCGGCCGGCGTGGCGCGCTGGCTGAAGCCGCTCCTGGCGGTCTCGGTCGTGCTCTACGCGATCGGCCTCTTCTACTCGGACGACCGTTCGACCGGCCTCCAGAACCTCTGCTTCTTCTTCGTGCCCTTCGCGGTCGTCTTCTCCCTGATGACGGAGGTCGAGTGGACCCGGGAGCGGCTGCGGGCGATCCTCGGCGTCGTGATCGGGCTCGCCCTGATCTGCGCCGTGGTCGGCTTCGTCGAGTACGCGGTCAGGGATCTCCTCTGGAACCAGGTCGTGATCCGTTCGAACGACTTCCACGTCTACTTCCGGGTCAACTCGCTTTTCTGGGACCCCAACATCTACGGGCGGTATCTCGCCCTGGCGATCACGATGGTGGCCGGAACGCTGCTGTGGGTCAGGCGCGACCGGGACGCGATAACCCTCGCCGTGGTCGCGGCCGTGTTGTGGCTGGCGCTCATGACCACGTACTCGCAATCCAGCTTCATCGCGCTCGTGGCCGGCATCGGAGTCCTGATCGCCCTGCGCTGGAGCCTCAAGCTCGTCGCGGTGGGGCTTGCCGTCCTGGCCGTCGGGGTGGTGCTGTTCGGGACCTTCGCGGGCGGCGTGATCAAGCTCGACCTCGGCGCGATCAACAAGCAGACCAGCGGTCGGGCCAACCTGGTGGAGGGCGGCATGGACCTGTTCGAGGCCCGGCCCGTCCAGGGCTACGGGCCCGGTTCGTTCTCGGTCGCCTTCAAGCGCGAGGTGGCGGGACCGAACGCGCCGGTCACTGAATCCCACACCGAGCCGATCACCGTCGCGGCCGAACAGGGCCTGATCGGCCTCGTCGTCTACGTCGCGCTCATCGTCGCCGCGATAGCCGCGCTGACCGCCGGAATGCGCAAGGTGATGCCGGGCCTCGGGGCGGCGGAACGCTCCTACGATCCGGACCGCGGGCCGCCTGCCGCGAGGGCGGCGATCCTCGCCGCGTTCGTCGCGGTGCTGGCGCACACCCTCACGTACGCGGGATTTCTCGACGACCCCGTCACATGGGTCCTGATCGCGATCGGCTATAGCCTCGCATTCCCATGTCGGGCTTCCTCCGCCGCCTAGCGACAACCGGCGCCGCCTACACGGCGGCAAGCATCATCTCGAAGCTGTTCGCGGTCGCGCTGCTGCCGCTCTACACGCGGTACCTCACGACGGCCGACTACGGGGCGGCGGAGCTGCTGTTCTCGCTCGTGGTCGCGGCCTCGATCGTGATCCGGCTCGGCATCGTCGAGGCCCTGCTCCGCTTCTACTACAAGGCGGACGAGGATCCGGCCCGGGTCGTCGCGACCTCGTTCTCGCTGCTCTTCTGGGCGGGCCTCGTCTCGGTCGCGGTGCTGATGCCTTTGGCCGGTCCGATCGCCGACCTGCTCCTGCCCGACCAGACGGACCCCGAGAAGGCGATCGATCCGGACACGTTCCGGACGCTCGTCCAGATCGCGATCCCCGGGCTTTTCGTCCTCACCCTCTCCGAGTATCTGCTGACGATCTTCCGTCGCCACCAGCCGGCCCGGGCCTTCTTCACGGTGACGATGGTCTCGGTGCTCGTGACGATCCCGGTCACGGTCGTGCTGGTGGTCCCGCTCGACCTCGGCGCCGAGGGCCTGTTGCTCGGCAGCTACGGCACGGGCCTGGCGGTCGTCCTCGGCCTGATCGCCTATCACCGGCCGCGCCTGTCGCTGGTCCCGGACCGGCCGTTGCTGAAGCGCATGCTCGCCTTCGGCCTCCCGACGATGCCGGCGGAGCTCTCGCTGTACGCACTGAGCTTCGTCGACCGTCTGCTGATCGCCTACAAGCTCGGGCTGGAGGCGGTCGGGATCTACGCGATCGCGGTGAAGGCCTCGCAGGGGATCGCGGTCCTGGTACGGGGTTTCCAGCTCGCCTTCCCGCCGCTGGCCTACTCGATCCAGGACGACGACGAGGCCCGGCACACCTATGCCGCGGTGGTCACCTGGTTCGTCGCGTTCATGTGCCTGGTCGTGAGCTTCCTCTGGCTGATCGCCCCGTGGTTCATCGGGGTGCTCGATTCCGAGTACGCGGAGGCGGCGGACGTGGTCGGTCTCGTGTCGGCCGGCGCGGCGATATACGCGCTCTACATGGTCCTGCTCGTCGTGCTGGGTCGCACCGGACAGACCAAGTACAACCTGCCGGCCACCCTGGCCGGCCTCGCCGCGAACGTCGTCCTGAACATCCTGCTCCTGCCCCCGCTCGGGATCGTCGGCGCCGGCATCGCGCTCGTCGCCTCGTACTTCGTGGTGGTCGGGCTCATGTACTTCTACACGCAGCGTCTCTTCCCGGTTCCGTACCAGTGGCTGCGCCTCGCGAAGGCGCTGGTCGTCGTGGCGATCCTGATCGCGATCGGGGAGACGTTCACCCCGGACGAGGGGATCGCCTGGCTGGCGGTCCGGCTCCTGATTGTCGCCGCCTTCCCCTTCGTGCTCCTCGCCACCGGGTTCTTCACGGCGCAGGAGCGGGAGTGGCTGCTGCTGGCCGGCAGGCCCGGCGAGCTCAAGCGGCGGATCCTCGAGGCGCGGCGGGCCGGCAAGGAGGCGGGAGAGGAAACGGACACCCGCGGCCTGCCGGAAGCGGTCGAGGTGGAGCAGTGGGACGAGGACCTGAGGAACTGACAAACCCCACGTGAGGAACTGGCAAACCGACCAACTGAAACTCCGGAGCCCGGAGCCGGCGAACTGAAACTCGGGAGCTCGAAGCCGATGAACCGAAACTCCGGGGCCCGGGAATGTCGGGACGGCGAGTTTCAGTTCCGCGAGCGGGCTGGCTGGGGAGTTTCAGTTTCGTTTTGCGCGGTCGGCGAGGCTTTCTCCCCGGTAGGGAAAGAGAGCCTGGCGCGCGTGGGCCTTGTAGACCCCCGTCGGGGCGCCGGGGATGAAGACCGAGGCGACCGTTCTCAGGCCGTAGGCCCAGGCGGTCAGGATCCGGACGGCGAGGGCCGCGGCCCGGTTCGAGTGCTTGCGCATGTAGAGGTCGCGGTTGCGGTGGAACTCGACGATGCGGGGAAGGCCCGACGAAAGGTCGGTCGAGAGCTGGTTGTGGTGGACCGCCTCGGCCGAAGGCACGTAAAGCGTTGCCCAGCCGGCGTCGGCGAGACGCCTGCAGAAGTCGCATTCGTCGTAGTAGACGAAGAACTGCGGGTCGAGGTAGCCGACCGCCTCGGCTGCCTCGCGCCGGACCATCAGCGCCGAGGACTGCGCCCAGTCGACCCGTCGGGTCACGTCGCCGCCGCTCTGGACGGTCAGGCGCGAGTGGAGGAACAGGGCCCCGATCAGGGCGGTTCCGACCCCCGGGAACTTCCAGGCGCAGGCGTATGGGGCGCCGTCGCCGTCGAAGAGCTGGGCGCCCGCCGCTCCCGCCTCGGGATCGGCGTCGAGCGCGTCCACTAGCGCCTGGACGGCGCCCGCCCGGAGCTCGGAATCCTCGTTCAGGAGCAGGCAGTAGCGCCCCCTGGCGGTCTCGAGGAGCAGGGTGTCGTTGGCGGCCTTGCCCTGCTTGGACTCGAGGGCGATGACCTCGGTCTGCGGGAAACCCTCGCGCACCGCCTCGACCGAGCCGTCGTTCGACGCGTTGTCCAGGACCAGGACCTGCCGGCTCAGACCCTCCGGATGAAACCTCTCGATCGCCGCGAGGCAGTCGAGCAGGTAGTCGCGGCCGTCGTTGTTGACGACGCAGTAGCTGATGTCGATGTCGGCGGTTCCGGGGTCCTGCACAGAAGCCCACGATAATCAGGGGAGTGCGCGTAAAGCTGATCGATCCCTCCGCCTTCACCCCGCCGTACGACCGGGCACTGGCAGCTGCCCTGGCGGCCGAGGGGGCCGACGTCGAGCTGATCACCTCGGAATTCACCTACGGTCCGGTCCCGGAACCGCGCGGATACCAGGTCTCCTACGACTTCTATCGGCGGACCTCCACCCGGGCCCGCCGACTGAGCAAGGCGATCTCCCACCTGCCCGGCATGCGACGGCTCGAGCGGAAACTGGAATCGGCCCCGGCCGGCACCGTCACCCACTACCAGTGGCTGACCATGCCCCGCCTGGACCGTCACCTGATCTCCGGACGGAGACCCCGGGTGATGACCGCGCACTACATCCTCCCGCCGGAACCGACTCCCCGGCAGGTCCGGGAGGCCGCCAAGACGTTCGGGGCGATGGACGCCGTGATCGCCCACTCCCGGCTGGGCGCGGCTCGCCTGACCGACGAAGTCGGCCTGCCAGAGGACCGGGTCAGGGTCATACCCCACGGCGTGTTCGACTACCTCACGGAAATGCCGCGGAGGGACCTGCCACCCGAACTGGCCGCGGACCGGGACGACCGGCCGCCGGTGATCCTCTTCTTCGGGCTGCTCCGCCCCTACAAGGGCATCGACGTGCTGCTCGACGCCGTCGAGGGGATGGAGACGGGGCCGGTGCCGCCGGAACTCTGGATCGTCGGCAACCCTCGCATGGACCTCACCGGACTGCGCACGAGGGCCGGGCGGAGCCCGATCCGGGTGCGTTGGCTCACCCGATTCATCGAGGACCCCGAGATCCCGGCCATCATGGACCGCGCCGACGTGCTCGTCCTCCCCTACCGGGACGGCGAGCAGTCCGGCGTCCTCTACACCGGGATCGCCTTCGGCAAGGCGATGGTCGTCGCCGACGTCGGCGGGATCGGCGAGGTGGCCCGCGAACACGGCCTGGCGCGCCTCGTGAGGCCCGGCGACGCGGATGCGCTGCGGGAGGAACTCAGCGAGCTGACGGGACCCGGGGGTGCCGTCGCCAGGGAAGAACTGGCCGCACGGACCAGGGAAGCCGCCGCCGGACCGTTCGCTTGGAGCGAGATCGCGAAACGTACCCTCGACCTCTATAACGAGGTGTCCTCGTGATCGTCGTTTACATCCTCTTCTGGCTGAGCGTCGGGCTGCTCTTCTTCACCCACTTCGGGTATCCCGTGACGCTGTGGCTGCTCGAGTTCCTCGGCCTCGGCGGCCGCGCCGGAAAGGTACGTGGCCCCAAGCTGAGCGAGATCCCCCCGCCGATCGATTTCGACACCGAGGAGGAGATCCTGCCGTCGGTCTCACTCATCGTGGCCGCGTACAACGAGGAGGTGGTGATCGAGTCGAAGGTGAAGAACGCCCTCGAACTCGAATACCCGCGGGACCTTCTCCAGGTGATCGTCGCATCCGACGGATCGACCGACCGCACCGTCGAGATCGCCCGCGAGGCGGGCGCGGACCTGGTCCTCGACCTCCCGCGCGGCGGCAAGATCGCGGCCCAGAATGCCGCGGCCGAGGCGGCGACGGGCTCGATCCTCGCCTTCTCGGACGCGAACTCGACCTGGGAGCCGGATGCGCTCACCGAGCTGATCGAGCCCTTCCGCGACGACCGCGTCGGCTACGTCTGCGGCCAGGTCCGGTTCCTCGGGCCGGACGGAGGCAACCTCGAGGGTGCCTATTGGCGCTACGAGATGAAGGTCCGCGAGATGGAATCCGAGCTCGCCGGGGTCACGGCGGGCAACGGGGCGATCTACGCGGTCCGGTCTTCGGCCTACATCCCGCTGAAGCCGTCCGGCAGCCACGACCTCTCCTTCCCGTTCGCGCTCGCCAAGCGCGGCCTCGCCTCGCTCTACCGCCCGCGGGCCCGAGCCTCGGAGAAGCTCGTGCCCAGCCTCGAGGGCGAGCTCAACCGCAAGCGCCGGATGATGATCGGCCTCTGGGACATCGTCGTCGGCGAGGGGATGCTCGACCCGCGCGGCTACTCCCCGCTCTACCTGTTCGAGCTGTTCTCCCACCGCGTGCTCCGCTATCTCAGTCCGGCACTCCACCTGGTCGCCTTCCTGAGCAACATCGCGCTGCTCGGGCGCGGCTGGTTCTACGGCCTCGCGATGGTGCTCCAGCTCGCCCTCGTCGTCGGTGCGGTGGCGGGACGTTGGGTACCGATCCTTCCCTTCCGCGTCGCCCGCTACTACCTGGAGGTCACGCTTTCGATCGCTCTCGGCCTGTGGGACCGCTGGCGCCAGGGTCCCCCGGCGGCCTGGGAGAAGGCGGAGGGCACGCGGTGAGCCGTCCCCTAGAACTCCTGCTCACGGCGGCCCTGCTCGTCCTGGCCGCCCCGCTCATGCTCGTCGCCGCGATCCTCATCCGGCTCGAGGGTGGCGGACCGGTCATCTACCGCCAGGTCCGGGTCGGCCAGCACGGCGAGGAGTTCGAGATGCTGAAACTGAGGACGATGGTGCCGGGGTCGGACCCGGTCGGAGTCGGCACCGTGGTCGGACGCGACGACCCCCGGGTGACCCGGGTCGGCCGGGTGCTCAGGCGCACCTCCCTGGACGAACTGCCGAACCTGGTCAACGTGCTCCGGGGCGAGATGGCGCTGGTCGGGCCGCGCCCGACCATCCCGGCACAGGTGGCCGACTACACCCCCCACCAGCACCGCCGACACGAAGTCCGGCCGGGGATCACCGGCTGGGCCCAGGTGCAGGGTCGCGCCGGCATCCCGTGGGAGGAACGGATCGAGCTCGACATCGAGTACGTGGACAACCGGTCCCTCAAGCTGGACATGGAGATCCTGCGGCGCACCGTGTGGCTCACGGCGACCGGCCAGGGTCTCGCGCCCGATTGATCCCACTACGTTTGGCTAGGCTTCCCGGATGCGCATCGGCCAGAAAATCGCGGAGAAGACCCCGGTCTTCTCGGTGGAATTCTTTCCCCCGAAGACGGACGAAGGCCGGACGCAGCTGTTCGACACCGCCCGCACCCTCGCCGAGCTCGACCTCGACTTCGTCTCGGTCACCTACGGCGCGGGAGGATCGACGCGCGAGGGCACGGTCGACATCACCACCAGGCTCAAGGAGGACGTCGGGCTCGAGGTGATGGCCCACCTGAGCTGCGTCGGGGAGACCGTCGAGGGGCTCGACGCGACGCTCGGTCGCCTGCGCGACGCCGGCGTGGACAACATCTTCGCCCTGCGGGGCGACCCGCCGCGCGGTGAGACCGGTTTCGTCCAGCCCGAGGGCGGCCTCGGCAGCGCCGCCGAGCTCACGGCCCATATCACCGCCAACTACGACTTCTGCGTCGGGGGCGCCTGCTTCCCGGAGGTGCATCCCGAGGCGCCGGATCTCGACACCGACCTCACCTACCTGAAGACGAAGGTGGACGCCGGGGCCGAGTTCCTGATCACCCAGCTCTTCTTCGAAAACCGCGCCTACTTCGACTTCGTCGACGCGGCCCGGGAGAAGGGCATCGAGGTGCCGATCCTGGCTGGCATCATCCCGGTCACCGGCTACGCCCACACCAAACGGATCTGCGACCTGTGCGACGCGTCGATCCCGCTCGAACTGGAGAGCGCCATGCTCGCCGCCGAGGGGGACCAGGAGGCGGAGTTCAACCTCGGCGTGGCCTACGCCGCCCAGCAGTGCGCGGAGCTGCTCGCCGCCGGGGTCCCGGGCATCCACTTCTACGCACTGAACAAGGCGCCGGCCACCCGGGCGGTGCTCGGAGCGCTTCGTGCCGCCCAGCCCTGGCGCGGCGCCCAGGGTCAGAGGCTCGCCCGGTAGGCCGGGAAGAAGGAGGGATCTCCGTCCGGCGCGAGCCGGTCGGTGAGTTCCCGGTTCGCGTCGGGGTCGCAGACGATCTCGGAGGTGTACCACTGCTCCTCGCGGTTGGCGAAGCCCCGCTTGAACTCCTCCAGGGCATCGCCGGGCTTGATGCCGCCGCCGAAGTTGACGGCCAGCTCCCGCTCCGCCGCGAACCCGATCATCTCCTCGAGAAGGTTCTTCATCGGGGCTCCCCGCAGGTAGGCGTCCGCGGTGCCCGACAGGTAGTAGTGGATCAGCCCGTCGCTCAGGGTGGCGATCGAGGCGGCCGCCGCCGCGCCGCCGGGTTCACGACAGATGAAGAGCCAGGTTCCCTCGGCCGAGAGGATCCGGTCGAAGTACTCCTCGCTGAAGAAGTAGCGCTCGGCGGCGCCGGTCCTGACCATCGTCTCCGTGTACGCCGCGAAGAAATCCCGCCGCTGACCGGGACTCGTTTCGGTCCCGGGGGTTATCTCGACACGGAAGCCGGCCTTCAGGTTCTTGCGGATCTGCTGGCGGTCCGAGGCCCGGCTCTTGCGTGGCAGGCCCGGGTCGGAGAGCAGGCAGACGTTGCGGGGGGTGGCCGAGGCGAGGGGCGGCTCGTCCCCCAGGACGTGCCGGAGGAAGATCGTCACGAGCCCGGTAGCCGAGAAATCGATCCCGGCCGGGTCGAGGGGGAACGGGATCCGGAGCTGCGGTCCGTCCGAGATGGCGAGGCCCGGATACCCGTAGGGCGAGATCGCGTCATGCCGGTCGGTGCCGGGGATCTCGCGGACCAGGAGCGGCGCGGACGCGATCAGTTCGGTCTCGTCGCCCGCCTCGTGGATCAGCAGCGAGTGCGTGACGCCCTCGGCACCCAGGAATTCGGGGGAACGAAAGAAGTCCGGGCCGCTCGCCGCCCGGCCACCATCCTCGACCAGTCGCGCGGTGAGGTTCACCACTCGGCGACGGCCGCGAAGAACTGCTCGGGCGTCGCCCCCCAGATCTCACAGTCGATGAGCTCGCCGTCGGGCCGGCGGATGTGGCCCGGCATGGTGCCCTCGTAGGTCCAGCCCTGCGCGGTGACGACCTTCTTGGCGGCCTCGTTGAAGGCCGGGATGCGCCCGTAGATGCGGTGGGCCCCGAACTCCTCGAAGGCCTTGGTCACGGTGAGCCGTTCGGCCCAGCGCCCCACCCCCTTGCCGCGCACGTCGTCACCGATCAGGCAGCCGAGCTCCGGGGCGGTCTGACGGAACAGTCCGTAGAGGGCGGTGAAGCCCACCGGCTCGTCGTAGCCCGGAACCTCGATCGCGTACTTGCGGTCCTCGCCGTCCTGCCGCATCGCCGCCCGGGTCCAGCCCTCGGCGTTCTCCATCTCGAAGGTCTCCCGCTGCTCCATGAGCGTTCGGGTCGCTTCCTTGTTGTTGAACCAGCGGTGAACGGCGGGGGCGTCCTCCATCCGGAAATTGCGGATGGAGCAGGGAGGGGTCTGCGACATGCCGGACATATTAAGTCCCATACGGGTCGATCCGGACGGGCGACACCGGCCCGCCTAGCGCCTGGCCCTGGCCCGCGTCTCGAAGATGTCGTTGATCTGCTCGAGGCTCCGGCCCTTGGTCTCCGGGACGAACCTCCAGCAGAACCAGAGCGTCAGCAGCCCGATCACGCCATAGAACCAGAAGGCCCCGGTCTGCGAGAGCAGGTCGACGAGCGGCAGGAAGGTCAGCGAGACCAGGAAGTTGAAGAACCAGTTGGTCATGGTGCCCGCGGACGCCGCCTTGCTGCGCACCGAGAGCGGGTAGATCTCCGCGTTCAGCAGCCAGAAGATCGGTCCGAGGGAGATCGCGAAGGAGGACACGAAGAGCATCAGGCTGACGATCGCGACGATCGAGCTGAGCGTCTCCGGCATCCCGCTCATGAACGCGCAGCCGAGCATGAACAGCGAGGCCGCGATGCCGGACACGCCGACGAGGAGCAGGGTCCTGCGGCCGGCCCGGTCGAGCAGCCGGAGCGCGACCACGGTCATGATCACGTTGATGATCCCGACCCCGAGCGACGCCAGGATCGCCGAGGAGTCGGAGTCGATGCCGGTGTGCTGGATGATCGTCGGGGCGTAGTAGATGACGGTGTTGATGCCGGTGATCTGCTGGAGGATCGCCAGGCCGAGCCCGACCAGGAGGGCCGCCTTCACGGCGGGCGCGAGCAGGTCCCTCCACGAACCCTCGTGGGTCTGCATGCTCGCCTCGATCTCCTTGATCTCGAGTTCGATCGCGTCGGCACCCTCGGTGCGCACGCGCTTCAGGGCCTCACGGGCATCCTCCTCGCGACCCATCATCAGCAGCCAGCGCGGGCTGGCCGGTAGCCGGACGATGCCGATCACGAGTGCGAACGCCGGGACCGCGCCGAGGCCGAGCATCCAGCGCCAACCCTCGTCCGCGTTGGCGAAGGCGAGCCCGACGAGGTAGGCGACGAGGATCCCGACCGTGACCGCCAGCTGGAAGAAGGTCACGAGCCGGCCCCGGATGTCGGGCGGGGCCACCTCGCTGATGTAGACCGGGGCGACGGCGGAGGCCACGCCGATCGCGACGCCGATAACCACCCTCGAGACGACCAGGATCACCGTGTCCGGTGAGAGCGCCGAGACGAGCGCCCCGATGATGAAGATGATCCCCGCGGTGAGGATCAGCGACCGGCGGCCGAACCTGTCCGCGTTGGAGGAGGCGATCCAGGCGCCGACGACCGCCCCGATCGGTACCGCCCCCACCACGAGGCCCGACGCGAAGGAGCCGAGGCCGAAGTCGGGAGTGATCTGGAGCAGCGCCCCGGCGATGACGCCGGTGTCGTAGCCGAACAGGAGTCCGGCGAGGCCCGCGGTGGCCGCGGTGATCATCACGTTCCGGTAGGCGTGCGCGCTCGCGTGTGCGCTCAAAGGGTCCTCTCCCGACTCGATGCCATGGCTCGGTAATTATGTGTCGATGGGCGGACGAGTACGAACCGGCCCGGTCCGGCTCTCGACGGGGGCGGCCAGGCGCGTGGCGATGGCGGCACAGGGCTTCGGCCGTCGGCGTCCCGTCCCCAATGTGACGATGCGGCAGGTGCAGGCGACGATCGACCGGATCGGGCTGCTCCAGATCGACTCGGTCAACGTGCTGGCCAGGGCGCACCTGTTGCCGCTCTACTCGCGTCTCGGTCCGTACGACACCGGCCTGCTGGATCGCGCCACCTCGAAGAAACCACGCCGCTTGGTCGAGTACTGGGCCCACGAGGCCTCGCTGATCCCGCCGGAGACGCACCTCCTCCTCCGGTGGCGGATGGAGCGGGCCGACCGGGAAGCGTGGCGCACGGTTCGCGCGGCGGCGGACGAACCCGAACTGCTGGAGGACGTGATCGCGGAGGTGGAACGCTCCGGCCCTGTCACCGCCGGACAGGTCGCGGCCAGCGTCGACCCGGACCACGTGCCGGATCGCGGAAACTGGGGCTGGAACTGGCCGCCCGTGAAGGCGGCGCTGGAGTACCTGTTCTGGTCCGGCCGCATCACTTCCGCGGGCAGGACGCCGCAGTTCGAGCGGCTGTACGACCTGCCGGAGCGCGTGCTGCCGGAGGCGGTCCACGCCGCCGGGGTACCGGACCCCGAGGAAGCGATCGAGGGGCTGATCGAGATCTCCGCCCGGGCGCACGGGGTGGGCACGGCCCGATGCCTCCGCGACTACTTCCGGCTCCCGGCGCGGGAGGCCGACGCCGCGATCGAACGCCTTGCCGGGAAGGGACGGCTGATCCCGGCCGAGGTCGAGGGTTTCACCGGTCCGGCGTGGCTCCACCCCGAGGCCAGGCGCCCCCGGAAGATGGAGGCCCGCGCCCTGATCGCCCCGTTCGATCCCCTGATCTTCGAGCGCCGCAGGCTCGAGGAGCTCTTCGGGTTCCACTACCGGATCGAGATCTACACACCCAGGGCGAAGCGCCGTCACGGCTACTACGTGCTGCCGTTCCTGCTCGGGGAGTCACTGGTCGGCCGCGTGGACGTCAAGTCGGATCGTGAGGGCTCGAACCTGATCGTCCAGTCCGCCTGGGTCGAACCGGACGCACCCGCGGAGACCCCGGCCGAACTGGCGGACGAATTGAAGTTGATGGCCGACTGGCTCGGCCTCGACGAGGTGGTGGTGCGGCCCCACGGGGACCTGGCCGCCGACCTGGCGGAGGCGATCGGGTGAGCAAGCCGGACCTCTTCCACCCCGACGGGGACCCGGGCAGGGAGCCGGGCCGCTACGCCCCGAGCCCCACCGGCCGGCTCCACCTGGGCAACCTGAGGACGGCGTTACTGGCGTGGCGCTCGGCCCGGGAACGGGGTGCCCCGTTCCTGGTCAGGATCGAGGACATCGATTCGGGCCGCTCCCGCGACGAATGGGTGGAGGTACAGCTGGAGGAGCTGCGCTCGGTCGGCGTCGACTGGGACGGCGAACCGGTGCGTCAGAGCGACCGCCATGATCTCTACCGGACCGCCCTGGACACGCTGGGGAAGGAGGGGCTTCTCTACGAATGCTTCTGCACCCGGGCAGAGATCCGCGAAGCGGCGTCGGCGCCCCACGGAAAGCTTCCGGAAGGCGCCTACCCGGGAACCTGTCGGAACCTGACCGAGGCCGAACGCGAGGAGCGGCGGGCCGCGGGTCGCCCGCCGGCGCTCAGGGTCCGCGCGGGAGGGGCCAGGGTGGCGTTCGAGGATCATCTGTGCGGCCGGATCGAACGGGTGCTCGACGACTTCGTGGTCCGCCGGAACGACGGCGATTTCGCGTACAACCTGGCCGTGACGGTGGACGATGCGGACCAGCGTGTCGGTGAGGTAGTGCGGGGCGAGGACCTCCTCGACACGACCACCCGGCAGCTCTGGCTCTACGACCGTCTTGGACTCCGCCCGCCCGCCCGCTTCGCGCACGTCCCGCTGATGCTCGGCGAGGACGGGGCCCGTCTCGCCAAGCGCCACGGCGCGATCACGCTCGAGCAGAGGATCGAAGAGGGCGGAATCCCGGAGGACATCCGCGAGGAACTCTTCCTCTCCGCGGATGTCGATTCCCGTCGGCCGCGTTCGTCCAATGGGTGAAACCCACCAAGGAGGACCCATGAAGTTCATGCTGTTGATCCATCAGGGCACGACCCCGCTCCCCGGCACCCCGGAATGGGAGAGCCTTTCCGGCGAGGAGCAGAGCGAGGTGTACGCGAGCTACCAGGCGGTGAACGAGACGCCGGGCGTGACGCCGGGGGAACGCATGGCCGCGCCGGCCGACGCCAGGACGGTCCGCGTCGAGGACGGCCGTCCGATCCTCGTGGACGGACCCTTCGCGGAGGTGAAGGAGGCCGTCGGCGGCTACCTGTTCCTCGAAGCAGACGATCTCGGCGCGGCGGTCGATCTCGCGGCGAAGGTCCCCGCGGCTAGCATGGGCGGTGCCGTCGAGATCCGCCCGCTGCTCTGAGCCACCGGCGGGCCCGGTCGGGAGGCCGGGTCCGACGATGTGCCGCCCGCCCCGGCGGGTAGCCTCACCCGCGATGTCGAAGAAGAAAAAGGCCGGCCGGGTCAGCGCCGGGCTGATCCTGTACCGCCGTGGTCCGGAAGGCCTGGAGGTGCTGATCGCCCACATGGGCGGACCGCTCTGGGCGAAGAAGGAACGGGCCTGGTCGATCCCCAAGGGTGAGATCGATCCGGGGGAGGTGCCGCTCGAGACCGCTCGTCGAGAGTTCGTCGAGGAGGTCGGGATCGAACCACCGAAGACCCGGCCGATCGAGCTCGGGGAGGTGACGCAGAAGTCGGGCAAGCGGGTCATCGCCTGGGCCGTCGAAGGCGACCTCGATCCCGCCGACCAGGTCAGCGTCACCTGCGAGATCGAGTGGCCGCCCCGGTCCGGCAGGAAGATCGAGATCCCGGAGGTGGACAGGGTGGCCTGGGTCCCACCGGATGAGGCGAAGGAACTCGTGATCGCCGCCCAGGCCGAGCTCTTCGACCGCCTGGTCGACGCCATCGGCTGAAAGGCCCGGGACGCCCCTAGCGGCGCTTCGGCCGGACGAGCCGGGTGGTGCGGGTCCCGGAGCCTCCGGATCCATCCGCACCTTTCATGTCGACGGTGACGCGGGCAGTGACCCGGCTGCCGTTCCGGGCCGCCTTCTTCATCGCCTTGGCCCGCTTCAAGGGGATCGCCAGGAACAGCGTGCCCCTCCGGTTGCCCGGCAGGGTGGCGGTGACCTTCTTCAGGCGGAACGTGGCCGGCTTCCGGCGGAACCGGTTGCGGCTGATCTTCACCTTGGCCACTGCGCTCGCCGAACAGGAGATCGAACACCTGGCCCCGACCCTCAGCCGCCTGGCGATAACGGCCCGGTTGGGAATGTACGACGTGTAGGAGACCGGGTCCGGGGACGGCGGCGGGATCGGGCAACCGGCCGGGGCGCCGGGACCCCCGACGATGCGGAACACGTCGTGTTGGGTGAGCACGTATGAGCACCCGAGCGAGTCCTGGCCGAAGGCCACGATGTTTCCGAATGTGAACAGGCCGGTCGGGGCGAAGTCACCGCCGGGCGTGTCCAGGTCGATGCTCCGGACCGGCTGGTCCGCGCGGCAGAAGTCCGCGAACAGGTAGCGCCCGGTGAGGCCGGCAAGAGCGGGATCCTCCACCACGTGGCCACCGGTGATTGCGCAGCCGCCGCCGTAGCCGTCCGCGTCATCGTGACGGTAGGCGAAGACTGGGTCGGTCAGGGCGGGGTTGGTCGGCGAGCACCTGCCCTCGCAGACCGGCCAGCCCATGTTCCTGCCGGCCAGGTTTCCGGCGTTGACCTCCTCCCAGGTGCCCTCGCCGACGTCGGCGATGGTCAATCGGCCGTCCGGGGTGAAGGAACCGCGGTACGGGTTCCGCAGGCCGAGGGTGTAGATCTCGCCGCGCGCCCCCGGGTCGCCGACGAAGGGATTGTCGGCCGGCACGGTGTACGCGCCCGGACCGGGCGGGTCGGCGGGGTCGATCCGGAGGACCTTGCCGTGCAGGTTCCCGAGGCTCTGGGCGTTAGCGGAGTTGGCGTTGTCGCCGACCGAGATGTAGAGGAGGCCGTCCGGCCCGAACTCCATCCAGCCCCCGTTGTGGTTCCCGGCGCTGTGGGGGATCTTCAGGACCAGGCGGGCGGACGCCGGGTCCGCGACGTTCCGATCCGGGCCCGGTGCCCGGTATTCGACGATCCGGATGTCTCCCGTCTGGCCGGACGGGTCGAGCGCGTCGGGGCCCGCCGCGGTGTAGAAGACGTAGAACAGACCGCTCGAACCGAAGTCGGGCGCGAAGGCGAGCGACATCAGGCCGCGCTCGCCGATCACGTCGACGTTGTTGACGGCGAGGAACGGAGTGGTCACCGGTTCGCCGGAATCGATGATCATGATCCGGGCCGTGTGGTCCGAGTTGCGGCCACGTTCAGCGATGAACACGCGCGAGTCCTGCGGCTCGGGCGGGGCCGTGAGGAAGCTCGGATCGGTCACCAGGAATCCGGGCGGATTGATCCGGACCAGTTCCGCACCGGCCGCGGACCCGGCCGCGCCCAGGAATCCCGCCAACACCGCCCCCGCCATCGCGATCCATCTCATGGCGAGAAGGTACCTCCCGCCCGCGATGCCCAATCACGCCAAGGGCCGCGAGCGGTCGGGCACGTTCCCTTCGAGGAAGGG